>Ga0189289_10178_pt1 | contig 59422 bp, 58 predicted proteins | sample UW106minimetaG_FD_130313 | JGI IMG/M metagenome (GOLD analysis project Ga0189289, IMG submission 130313) | Marine microbial communities from the Costa Rica Dome - UW106 mini metaG | ecosystem: Environmental > Aquatic > Marine > Oceanic > Photic zone | place: Costa Rica: the Eastern Pacific...
CAGCACAATTACCTTCAATAACTTCATTTAAGATTATGCCGGATGCCACTTATCAAAGAAACAGCAGCAGTATATTTAGGCAAACATATACCTTATGTGCAATCACATTGCCCCACTTCATGGGCTGTGGGAGCGATACAACAATGGCTAGCCTCCCTGTCAGGGCCATCTCGACCAGCAGGATGCTGTCCGACAGGATATAGCGCTGGGCAAACTGTTTGGGCGCGAGATTTTTACGCTGCTCTGGCGTACCAACATGCCTCTTTTTAGCCTTGATCCCAGATACATAGTCAAAGTATCCAGTGCACTCCAGCCTGATTCCTTCAGGTGGATTTCCATGCCACCCACGGATGAGCTGCCCACCACGTAAGCGAGCAGCCTTGTGAGCTGGCTTCAGCGGTTGGTCCAGATCTTGTTGACGATCTCCATTCCGCTAAATGCTTGCCAGAGGAACAGCGTCAGCATGCCCATGTTCAAGCCCACATGGGCCTTGCGGGCAATCAAATTGCCACGTTGCATCAAGGGAGAAAGCGATGCAGCAACGGCAATCATGCCGGTCATGGCCAGCCCAACCAGCAGATGCGGCCCGACGAACAACTTGCCGTTGTTCAGATACGTCACGGTCATCCCACCCAGCGTGCTGAGGGTCATCGCGGCCAGCAGGATGCTCCCCCACAGGTAATGGCGCTGGGCAAACTTTTTCGGCGCGAGATTTTTACGCTGCTCTGGCGTACCAGTACGCGTTTTTTTGGCCTTGATCCCCAGATAAAGGGCCCAACCACCCATGGCAAGCAAGCTCCACTCCATCAGTGGGTGAGCGAAATTGAGGCTGAAGGGAAGGGTGGCGAGCATCGGCGCGGAGCGTCAGTCTCGCGAGGCTAGGGGGCCGACGCCCCCCCACCAGGGTTAATGAAGGAAATGACGGCGGCCCGTGAGCTGCATCGCCAGACCGAGCTCATCACAAGCCTTGATCGAATCGCCATCGCGCATGCTTCCGCCGGGATGGATAACAGCGGTGATGCCATGGCTGGCGGCCAGACGAACCGTGTCGTCAAAGGGGAAGAAACCATCACTGGCCAGCACCGCCCCCTGGGCCTGATCACCCGCAGCCTCCAGGGCAATCCGGGCCGATCCCACCCGATTCATCTGGCCAGCACCCACTCCGAGACTCTGGCCATCCCGAGCTACCACGATGGCGTTGGAGCGAACGTGACGCACCAAGCGCCACGCAAATTCCAAATCCAGCTTTTCTTGGGGTGTAGGCGGACGCTGGCTGGGCACAGTCCAGTCTGCCGGTGTGATCGCCTGGTCATCCAAATCCTGAACCAGGAGCCCGCCAAGAATGCTTCTCACATGATCGGGACCAGCTGCGTCGATGGCCTGAGGAGACAGCTCCAAAAGCCGCAGATTCGCCTTGGCCGCAAGCACCTCTCGCGCTTCGGCCGTAAATCCTGGTGCCACAACACATTCCAGGAAAAGACTGGTGAGTTCACGGGCCGCCGTGGCTTCCACAACACCATTCATGGCAATGATGCCGCCGAAAGCACTAACCCGGTCAGCATCCAGAGCCCGGGTCAATGCTGCAGGCAGCGTTGACCCGATCGCCACACCACAAGGATTGGTGTGCTTGACGACGACGGCCGCCGGTTGCAAAGCCGGTGCGTCACCATCAGCTCCATAGCCAAACTCACGCACAGTGGCGAGAGCAGCCTCCAGATCCAGAAGGTTATTTGTGCTCAACTCCTTGCCCTGCAGCTGAATCGCACCGCCCCAACCCTGCTTGGGGTGACTGAACCAGCGCGCTTTTTGGTGGGGATTTTCCCCATACCGCAGGGTCTGGCGCAGAGGGGCAGCTTCCAGCCAGGGGCTGCCTTCCACTGAGCTTTGCTCGACCATCCAGCGGCTGATTGCAGTGTCGTAAGACGCGGTGTGCTGGAACGCTTCAAGGGCCAATTGGCGACGCAGATCCGAAGGCACACTCCCGCCGGACTCCGCCATGGCGGTCAACAAACGATCGTATTGATCAGGGCTTGTGAGGACGGCCACATCAGCATGGTTCTTGGCAGCCGCCCGCACCATGGCGGGGCCACCGATATCGATGTTCTCGATGGCCTGGTTCCAACTGACATCCGGCCGGGCGACCGTTTCTCGGAAGGGGTAAAGGTTGACCACCACCACATCGATGGGGGCGATGTTCTGCTGTTCAAGATCAGCCGTATGGGCTGCATCACCCCGCTTGGCCAGTATTCCGCCGTGCACCCTTGGGTGCAGTGTTTTCACGCGACCGCCAAGAATTTCAGGAGCTCCGGTGTGATCCGCCACACGGGTGACCGGAAGGCCCGCCTGCTCCAGCACCTTGGCTGTGCCTCCACTGGAGAGCAACTGATAGCCATGGGTCCGATGCAGGGCCTCCGCCAGAGGCACCAGCCCGGACTTTTCGGAAACACTCAACAGAGCGACAGGAGCCATCGAAGGGTCGTGACTGGGTCGTGAGCCAACCTACGCAGCAGTGATGTTGATGCCCGATGGATGGCCGGCTGGTGCTCCTCCACGGCTGGGGAGCCAATGGAGATGATCTGAAACCTCTGGGCGATCGCCTGGCCTATGAAACCTCCAAAGAGCTTGATGTGGTGTGCCTGGAGGCCCCTGAACTCCACCCAGACCAACCGGGGGGACGTCAGTGGTACGGCTTGTTCCCCGCACAGTGGAGCGCCGTGCCCCAGGCTGTTGACCTTCTGAAGGCTCAATTGCAAGACCTGAGCAGGTCAGGCCTGGGCCTGGAAAAAACGGTGGTGTTCGGCTTTTCCCAGGGAGGCGCCATGGCTCTGGACTGCAGCTGCTCCCTGCCTGTGGCAGGGGTCATCAGCTGCAGCGGCTACCCGCATCCCAGCTGGGCTCCACCCGAGCAGCATCCCCCCGTTTTACTGATGCATGGTTCTGAAGATCCCGTGGTGCCTTTCCAGGCCATGCAAACCATCAGCTCGCAATTGCAATCAGATCGATGCCAGACCCTGGCATTCAAAAGCGGCCACACCATCCCTGATGAGATGGTGCAGCCAATCGTGCTGTTTATCGAGCGTGTTCTGAACAGCACCTGATCAAACGAAGGCGTACTCGTACTCCTCCATTTCCTCCCAATCATCAGCGCCAAGCTCAAGGCCTTCAAAGAGCTTGTCTTCGCCAATGGAATCAACGATGGTGCGCAACGACGGGAAGAGGAAATGATTCTCTTCGGCGTATTGCGCACTAAATAAGCCCTTCTCACCCCAGAAGAAGCGGTCGGTGGTGTGCTCATTCCGGCGCACGTTCAGCAGCGCTGGAGATACCAAACCAGCCTCAGCGATGTACCGACGCGCGGCAGTGACGGGCTTGTACTCGCCGGTTTCAAGGTGATGGGTTGGCACATGCGCCAAGACCCGCTGACCTGCCAGACGACGACGACTGATGCGCTTGCGCTTCTTGGACATGGAAGGGCTCCGGTACGAAAGGAAGAACGGGGTGAATCGTCAGAACAGACGAAATCCGTTTCGGCGAAATGACCATCACCACGGAATCGTCAATAGCCGTCGGCGCAAAAACGCCAGACGCAAGGGACCGCGTCGAGGCAAATGCGGGCGCACCACAATTGCCGGCAGAACACCAACACCCAAGCGGGAATCAGCTGAGGACACTTCAACCTCTGCTGTAGCTTTGGTCGCAGAACAAATGCAACCGTTGTGAGAGATGGTGGGCGTCTGTTCACAAAGAACAGCGCCTCGGTCGATAAGAGGATCTTAAGACTTTTCCCAGATTTTTCAAGTCCCCCTCCCGCAGGCTTGCTCAAGCACGTGAATGGATCGACCGGATCTGATGCAACTCACCGATCGATTCTTCGAATTCACAGACCAACAGCTGGCTGATCTAACCGCCAAAGAAGGCATTCAGCATCTAGGGCTTTACGTCAGTGCACCACCCAATCAACAAGGCCCGCCCTTGCTGCTCATCCGGCAGTGGTCCGCCAATGAACGGTCCCTTCCCGCCGCCGACGCCGACCCGTACCTGCGCCTGCCGCATCAGAGTCGGCGTTGGTACCCCCTACAGGATGCCGGATTGATCCTGGGAGCACTGCGAGCCGATCTGGATCCTCAACAGAGCTGGAATCTGAGCTTGGACCAGCGAATGCGGCGCAGTGCTGCTGCCATCAGCCACGCTCTTGGACGAGACCTGGAATGCCTGCAACTCCGCCAGGAACTGAGCCAACAAAACGATCAACTGCGCACCCTCGTTCACCAATTGCGCAATCCATTGGCGGCCCTGCGCACCTACGCCCAGCTGCTAATGAGGCGCCTCGAAGCGGACAGCTCCCACCGTCCACTCGTGGAGGGCATGCTTTCGGAGCAAAGGCAACTGGGCCAGTACATCGACGTTCTGGATGACCTGGGACAACAGCGCCTGCCACAGCAGGAGAGCCTGGGCCCGACCCTCTTACCCCCCGGGCCCGCTGAAGGCGAGGCAACGATGCGAAGCCTGCTGATGCCTCTGCTGGAGCGAGCGGAAGCGACAGCAAGCCTGCAGGGCCGCCCCTGGGAGGGGCCGCAAGAGTGGCCCCAATGGATTGATCAGCCGTCCCAAGACGGCACCATCGCAGAAATCGTCGCCAACCTCCTGGAAAATGCGTTCCGCTACAGCCCAGCGGGTTGCAGCGTGGGTCTGTGCCTGTTGCCCGACGGGCTCTGCGTCTGGGACGACGGACCGCCAATCCCCATCGAGGAGAGGGAGATGATTTTCGAGAGGGGAGCGCGGGGATCAACCGGCCAAGACCGTGCCGGCACCGGCCTTGGGCTCGCCCTCGCACGGTCCTTAGCGGAACGGCAGGGCCGCAACCTCAGCCTCTGCGTGGAGCCAACCACGATCGCTCCGGATCTGCCCGCTGAGGGCAATGCGTTCATCCTCAATTGGCCGGCAGAAACAACGCCAGGCCGAGCAGCGTGATCATCTCGGTCAGAACGAGAACCGCTCCATAGCTGTCGCCGGTATGCCCCCCCAGACGTCGCCCGAGGCCCTGGGCGACAAGGATTGCCACAACACCCCCCAAGAGAAGAGGGAGGGGCGCCACAAGCGCAGCTAGCAGCGCCACAGCCAGCAACGTGGGCAGTGCATCCCAGAGCGGCCTGGCGTTGTCGCGATGAAAAGCAGCGGTTCCATCGACCCGCAGATAGTCGAACCGCACCATGGCCCATAGCGGTGACACCCGTGCCCAGAACGCTGCCAGACAAATCACCATTGGGGACTGGGGCCCCAGTTGGATCAGCGCCGCGACTTGCAGCAGCAGCACCATCACGAGAGCCAGCACGCCACTGGCACCCACCCGGCTGTCCTCCATAGCCTCCAGCCTCCGTTCCACAGGCGCCCCGAGGCCATCCGCCGTGTCGATCAAGCCGTCGTGGTGCAACCCACCACTGAGTTGGATTCCGAGAGCCACCACGCAGGGGGCACAGGCTGCAGGAGGCCAACCCAACCCCGAAAGACAACTCCAGAGAAGACCCTGCAGCGCTCCGATCAGCAGCCCCATCCAGGGAGCAAAGCGAGCAATGCGCTGAAACGAGGGCTGCGGCCAGGGCCATGCGGGCAGCACCGTGTAGAAGATCCAGGCTCCCGCTAGATCAGACAGCCAGGACGGAGCGCTCCGAGGAATGGCGTGACGGGTGCAATCAGCCCTCACCGTAGGTTCATTGCAGGGGCAGATCGGCCTTGTTCGGCTTTGAGATCAACGCGCATTGCGCCAACACAGCGGCCCGGTGCGGCACGTTTACGACCCCTCATGGGCCGGTTCAAACACCACGCTTCATGCCGGTGGGCACCCTGGCGACCGTTAAGGGCATCAGCACCGAGCAACTGAGCCACACGGGTGCCCAGATGGTGCTCTCGAACACCTACCACCTGCATTTGCAGCCCGGCGAAGAAATCGTGGCGGCTGCAGGTGGCCTGCACCGTTTCATGGGCTGGGACGGGCCGATGCTCACCGACTCCGGGGGCTTTCAGGTGTTCAGCCTGGGGGACCTCAACAAAATCGATGACCGCGGCGTGGTGTTCCGGAACCCCCGCGATGGACGCACCATCGACATGACACCGGAACATGCCACCCGCATTCAGATGGCCCTCGGCGCGGATGTGGCCATGGCCTTCGACCAGTGCCCGCCCTATCCGGCGACGGAGAACGACGTCATCGATGCCTGTCGCCGCACCCATGCCTGGCTCGAGCGCTGCGTCACAGCCCACAAACGCTTGGACCAGGCCCTATTCGGCATCGTTCAGGGCGGCTGTTTCCCGCATCTACGGCGGGAGAGTGCCCGTGCTGTCGCCTCCTTTGATTTACCGGGAATTGCCGTCGGTGGCGTCAGCGTCGGTGAGCCCGCGGAGGAGATGCACCGAATAGTGCGAGATGTCACGCCCTTACTCCCCACGAACAAACCGCGATATCTGATGGGCATCGGCACCCTGCGCGAGATGGCCATTGCCGTGGCCAACGGGATCGACCTCTTCGACTGTGTCTTGCCCACACGACTGGGTCGCCATGGAACAGCACTGGTGGGCGGCGAACGCTGGAATCTGCGCAATGCCCGCTTCCGCCACGATCACACACCCCTGGATCCGAGCTGTTCCTGCGTGGCCTGCACTGGACACACCCGGGCCTATCTGCATCATCTGATTCGCAGCGAGGAACTTCTGGGCCTCACCTTGCTGAGCATTCACAACATCACTCAGTTGGTGCGTTTCACGTCCGCCATGGCACAAGCCATTCGCGACGGCTGTTTTTCAGAGGATTTCGCTCCCTGGGAGCCAGACTCACCAGCTCATCACACGTGGTAGCGTCCAGCCAACGCCTTTTTGATGCAAGGGATGGCCGCCTTTACCCTCGACCTGCTGGCACAGCTGCCCGAGGCCTATCAGGCCTTCTCTCCGCTGATCGACATCCTCCCGTTGATCCCGGTCTTCTTCCTGCTGCTTGCCTTTGTCTGGCAAGCCTCTGTGGGCTTCCGCTGAACCCTCAACCCATCCGGATCGCATCCACAACGAAGGCCGGCAGCGAAAGCATGCGTCGCCAACGGGAGGGTTCCTGGATGAGTCGATACAACCACTCCAGCTGCATCCGGCACATCCATCCGGGGGCACGTTTTTTGATGCCGGCCCAGACATCAAAACTGCCGCCAACACCCATCCAAAGCCCTGGCTGACCAGACGCAACCCGCTCAGACCAGGTTTCCTGACGCGGCACGCCCAGGGCCACCAAAACGAGATCCGGCTTCAATGTCTTGAGCTGAGCCTCAATGCCGGGCCAGGCCTGCGGTGATTGATAGCCATCCACAGTGAGGACAAGATTGAGCCCGCTGATGCGCTGGGGCAAGTCCGCCCGCAGCGTCTCCATCACCTCAGGTGAAGCACCCACCAAAGCAACTCGCCATTGATGGGCTGCTGCGTAATTCAGCAAGGTCCAGGCAAGCTCGATCCCTGCTGTTTTGACGACACGGATCCGCTGACGCGCAAGAGCCCAGACCACTCCAGCCCCATCAGGAATCACCAAATCAGCGGTCTCGATCGCTTGCCCCAGAGAGGCATCCGCCCGAGCAGACATCGTCATCTCGGCATTGAGGGTGACGATGCGACCCCCTCCCCGAGCGTGCAGGCCGAGAGCTGCTGCACAGACGTCGCGGCAGGCATCCACAGGCACGCCGAGCACCTCGCAGCGGCGACGGTCATCGGGAGTGGTGCTAACAGGATCCATGGCCGAGGGGCTGCGTTGGAGAATTTAGGGGTGGTGATGGATGAGGGCATGGTTGTGACGACGACGGAAACCCAACCGCAGAACCACGCCACAAACCTTCAGCGTCTGGATCAATCGATCCAACGGGTCGTTCTTGATCGGCAGGACCCGATCAGCGGCCTGCTCCCCGCCAGCACCGCCCACACCATCCATGGCAACTATGGAGATGCCTGGGTGCGGGACTGCGTCTATTCGGTGCAGTGTGTTTGGGGACTGGCCCTGGCCCACCGCCGTCAACAGGGGCAAACCAGCCGACGTTCCTGGGAACTGGAGCAGCGGGTGGTAGCCCTCATGCGCGGCCTGATGCGCTCGATGATGCGCCAAGCCGTGAAAGTGGAGCGCTTTAAGGAGAGCCTGCATCCCCTCGACGCGCTCCACGCCAAATACGACAGCTGCACCGGTGAATCGGTGGTGGCCGATGACGCCTGGGGCCATCTTCAACTGGATGCCACCTCTCTGTTCTTGCTGCAGCTGGCGCAGCTGACCAAGGGCGGTTGCGCAGTAGTGCAGAGCCGTGACGAGGTGGATTTCCTCCAAAACCTCGTGCACTACATCGCCAGGGCGTACCGCACCCCCGATTACGGGATCTGGGAACGCGGTGACAAGGGAAACCATGGACTGCCGGAGCGCAATGCGAGCTCAATCGGCATGGCCAAGGCCGCCCTGGAATCGCTTGATGGGCTTGACCTCTACGGCCCCCATGGCGACGGCAGCTGCGTCCTGCTGATTCCTCAGGGGGCCATCGTGCGCCTGCGTCGCGCCCTGCAAGGGCTCCTGCCACGGGAATCCGCTAGCAAGGAAGCCGACAGTGCCTGTCTCTCCGTGATTGGTTATCCCGCCTGGGCAGTGGAAGATGCTGCCCTGGTGGAGCGCACGGGCCGTCGCATTCGACGGGAACTGGGCGGGGGCTACGGCTACAAACGCTTCCTTCGGGATGGTCACCAGACGGTGGTGGAAGACGTCAGCCGCCTGCACTACGAACCTGAGGAGCTCGCCGCCTTCGAGGGGATCGAGTCGGAGTGGCCGTTGTTTCTGGCCTTCGAATTGGTCACCGCATGCTGCGAAGGCCGCTCGGACGAGGCCCAGCGCTTGCACAGCCAGCTCAAGGCACTGGCGGTCGAACAGGACGGCGAACATCTCTACCCGGAGCTGTATCAAGTCCCTGCCAGTGCCGTCAACGAGGAACGGCTGAATCCAGGCAGCCAGGCCAGGGAAGCCAACACCAATCTGCCGCTGATCTGGACCCAAAGCCTTGTCTGGCTGGGGGAAATGCTGCTCAACGATCTGATCCGCCCCGAAGACATCGACCCCTGTGGACGCAGGGATCCGAAGCAACTGGGCGCCGAGGCAGTTCTTGTGGCGATGGCTCCCGAGACGGATGCCGTGCGCCACGCGCTGCTGGCTGCAGAAGTGCCGATCGACCCAACCAGGGTGATTCCCGTGCTGTCATCCGACGAGCTGAAACAACTGCTGAAAGCGGCCGGCACCAATCCGCGGCTGGAACTCAGCGGACGCCCTGGGCACCGCGTGGAAACTGAGGACACCGCTCGCGTCTACCGCCAAGACGGTTCTATCAGCGTATTCACCCCGTCGGTTCTGGAGGACCGCAGCAGCTATCTGGCCGATGACCCTGAGGAGCTGCTGGAGAGCGTTGTGGACGAGCTGCATCTGCTGCAACGGCACTGGCGGGGTGTGGGACTGCCCCTTCTGGTAATTCCCATTCGTGAAACAGCCCTCGATCAGCACCGTGACATCGTCCTCAAACTTGCCGATCAACTCGGCAGCGGCGTGATTGAAACCATCCCCGTCCGGTTGGGCCGCTTGAGTCAGCTGGTGGATCAGGGACAAGAGGTCCAGCTCCCACCGCTTCAGCAGAAGCCCGTCCCAACATCCGATCAACCCCAGCACGTTTTGCGCGACGCCACCGATCTACGGGATCTGACGGCCGCTGAGGAGCAGGAGCTGGATGACACCCCAATCGAACAGTTGAGCCAGCGCCTCTGGAGCAGTGCGCTGCTGCATGAACAGGCCGAAGTACTGGAATTGCTGCAACGGCGTCTCGGCCCTCAGGGGATACAACGCAGCCCCGATGGGCATCCGGTGGCCCTGCGCAACCTGCTCGAAGAGGTTTATCACCGGGGCTTGCGTTGTGAAGACTGGAATGTGGTGCGGCGCTGTGCCGGCGCCATGGGCATGGTGCATCCCCAGCTGGAAGATGCCCTAACCGATCTTCTCGTCCGCCAGAAACAAGTGGTGGTGGGACGCAACTACACCGGCGACTCAAGGCTCCGTCAACCGATGGACAGCGCTGCCATCGCCGAACGGATTGAGACGACTAGCGGGATCGACGGTCGTGAACGCATGCTCGAGCAGGAACTCCTGCTGGCCCTCGACAGCGTGGCGCGGCGGGAGCCAGCCCTGCTCAAGGGCAGCCTCACCCTGCAGCTGGGGCAGCTGATGCTGCTGCTGACATCGGAACTGGCCCTGGACAAAAGTCTCAGCCAGGACGAGGCCTTTGAAGCCCTCTGCAGCGAAGCACCCCACGCCATCCGCAAACGGTTGCGCGCCGTGCTCGGGGATGTGGACCATGCGAGGGCCGCCCTGCAACGCGGCGAGCAGCTGCACGTGAGCGGCAGGGTGCAATGGTCCGTTCCCGATCCATTGGAAGAAACACCCGGGGGCGGTGACTGGCTTCAGCACCGCATCCGCCTGGGCTCATTCCAGAAAGTTCCCCGCGATTTCTATGCCGGTATCTGGTCCCTGCTGCAACACTGCCGCGGCCTGGTGATCGGCGACAAGCTGGAACGGCGTAATCGACTTAACAGCCGTCTCGTCCTCGAGAAAACACCCGGCGAACGCAATTTCGCCGCCCAAGTCGACCATCTGCTCAGTCGGATCAAAGCACCGGAATACCGGCAACTCTGCAGCGAATGCCTGCTCTCACTGATGGCCTTTGTCGAAGCCAATCCGGAGGTGCGCTTCGAGGATGACCTAGCCCTCGACGTGGTGATTGGTCATGCCGTCCGGGTGGGCTGGCAACAGAGTCATCCATCCCTCAGTCCTGAGAACTACCCGCAGCAGAAAGCCCAGGCCTGGGGGCAGTTCTATCGATCCTCTCCCGGTGACTGTCGGCGCTGGCAGGTGACGGCGTTGCGGGAGCTGGCCGAACAAGAAGGGCTGGTCTGATCCGAGTCAGGCCCGTCAGATGGGTGCAGGCAAGGGTGCCCCGGTATCCGGGTGTTCGACCGCCTGCTCGATCAGATCCGCCAGCTTGAGTGCACGCGACGCCTGAAGACCGTCCACAGCAGGGGTTTCCCGGCCTCGCACGCACTGGAGAAAGTGCTCAAGCTCGGCGTAGAGCGGTTCGATGGACGTGGTGCTCACCTCCTCGATGAAGCCGTCATTGCGGTACAGCAGCTCACCGTGATCTGCGGAATACCACTCATGGGCACGGCGATGGATGTGCAGGGTGTGGTTGAGGAAGTCGGTTTCCACCAGGCTTGACCGGCAGTGCGCACTAAGGCTGCGGATCTTGCGGTGGCTCATCTTGCTGGCCGTGAGGCTGGCCACAACACCATTCTCAAAACCCAGCGTGGCATTGACGTAATCAATCGGTCCCTCGGCACTGCGACCACCGGCAGCGGCAAGCCTCACAACGGGTGCCTTGGCCAGCTCCAGCACAAGATCAATGTCATGAATCATCAGATCCAGCACCACGGAGACGTCATTAGCCCGATCGGAATGGGGGCTGTGGCGACGCCCCTCGAGGACCACGACTTCTTCGTTGGCCACAACCTTGGTGAGTTCACGAAAAGCGGGATTGAACCGCTCAATGTGACCAACCTGCAGCAGACGACCGGCTGCTGTAGCCGCCTCGATCAGCGCGGTGGCCTCGTCTTGACTCGCCGCGATCGGCTTTTCGATCAGAACATGCACACCCGCTCGAAGACAGGCCAGGCCGACGGGATGATGCAGAAGGGTCGGAACAGCGATGCAGACCGCCTCCACCTCAGAAAGCATGGCGTGGTAATCCCCAAACCAGCGGCAGCCGAATTGCTCCGTAGCGAGCTGTCCGCGTTCGGCATCGGGATCCGCAACTCCCACCAAGTCGGCATCCCGCAGAAGGCTGAGCACACGAGCGTGGTGCCAACCCATGTTGCCGATTCCGATCACCCCGACCTTCACTGGGACCATGGGGTCGGGAGACATCAGAACGGGCAATCGGTTGGGGGAAGACTATCGGCCTTCAGTCGGAATCATCCTCTGGACTAGGAAGAACGAGTCGGACGCGGTCAATCCGCGGCCCTGCCATGGCCGTGATTTCGAACTGCAGGCCGTTGAAATGCAGCGCTTCCCCAGCGGATGGAATGTGCTGAAGCCGCTCCAGCAGGAAACCCGCAAGGGTGTGATGGTCATCCGCCTCGGGCAGATCGAGGTTCAGCTGACGGTTCAGCTCAAAGATCTCCAGATCTCCCGCCACCAGCCAAACACCAGGGCAGTCCTTGTCCTCGAGCAGATCTGGCTCATCGGTCTCACCGGGGTCCTCATCACCAACGATTTCTCCGGTGAGATCTGCTGCTGTCACGAGCCCCTCAGTGCCGCCGTGCTCATCCACCACCAACAGAAGCGGCTGGCCACTGCGAATCATCGGCAGCAGCTCCGCCAAGGTGCAGGTCTCCAGCACGGGCACCGCAGGCTGGAGATAGGGCTCAAGCAGCGAATCGGCCTGGAGCTCTCCCCGTGCGATCGGTTCAGCCATCTGACGGAGATCCAGCACGCCACGCACGTCGTCCAGCGACTGGCCAATTACCGGGAACCGCGCGTGACGGGTGTGATGCACGGCTTCCATCATCTCCGCGAAACGGACCGTGGCCGGCAGCGTGACCATCCCGGAGCGAGGCACCATCACCTCCCGCACCTGGGTGTCCCGCAGGGCAAAGACTCCTTCAAGAATGTTCTTTTCATCGGGAAACAATCCCGTGACCCGCCCGGATTCCACGAGGGTTTCCAGCTCACCGGCAGAGAGTGCTGGCACCAATACATCCCACTGGGGAGCCAGGCCGAGCAGGCGCATCAGCAGGCCTGCAAGTGCCTCAAGCAGGTTGAGCAGCGGAGCCAAGCAGCGCATCACCACCTCCAGCAACGGCACCAGTCGGAGCGCGGAGGATTCCGGACGGTTCAGCACCCAGGCCTTGGGCAGTAAACCGGCGACCAACGTGGCGAGCAACACGATGCCGAGAAACAGCGCCGTATCCCGCCAGGCCACACCTAGGGAGCCATCCGACCAGAGCCGACCCCCCAAACCGCGACCGGCCCAGCCCAAAGCCACTAGCGCGAGGGTGGCACCCAGCTGAGAAACCAACAAGGCCCGCCGCAGGCGTCGCTGCAGACGCTGAATGGAGCGGGCCCCGGTCTGCTTTTCCTCCACAAGCACTTCGACACGGCTGGGGCGAAGCCGCAACAGGGCCACCTCTGCGGCCGCGAAGAAGGCCGGTAAAACCAGCAGGACAGCCAGCAGTAAAAGCCGCATCAACAGGGGGGAATGGGGGTCGCGAGGATCGAACTCGCCTTAGGCGAATTATGAGTTCGCTGCATTCACCAGATTGCTAGACCCCCTCGAACCTTGTGTTACCACAAGGGAGTGACGTCGGGGAAATCATCGATCACGGGCGACACCAATACTGCTTCGTTTGCATCTGAGGCGGCCAGGCTGCCCTCAAATCCGCTCGGGATATCGAGGGTTCGCAACGGCAGAGGCGGGCTCTGCTCCTCCAGCAGAGCTCCGGTCGTGTTTTGCAGGGCGGACCCGTCCCAGATCAGAGTCTGGTCAGGAAAGCCAAGGCCCATCACCCGATTCCCCTCGATTCCTCCAACAGCAATCCCCAAAAAATCGGTCAATTGATGCAGAGGATCCACACCCCTGGCCATGGGTGACGTCCAGGTGTAGAAGCGACGGTTGATCAGCTCACTGGTGGTCTCCGTGGGATGGCACACCGTCACTTCCACGGGGTATGAACCACTACCCGGTGGAGGAGCCTCAATACTGGTCGTGCAGACCAGTGGGCCTGCCAGAACCGACTGGCCGGCGAGCACCAGCAAAACCGAGCGAAAGAACGAGCGCAGCAGCACCTGATGAAACAGCTCTAAGCGCAAACTAAGGACATCTGCGAAGCGCGGCCAGTCCCATGACTGAATCGTCGAGTGTCCCGACTGAGCGGGAGCAACTGCTGAGCCGCCTGGCCACCTTGGCCTACCGGCACGGAGACTTCACCCTTGCGTCAGGCCGCAGGAGCGAGCACTACGTGAACTGCAAACCAGTAAGCCTGAGCGGCTCCGGCCTGGCCTTGATTAGTCGAGCCATGCTGACCCACGTGGAAACTGATGCAGTCGCCGTGGCCGGCCTCACCCTCGGAGCAGACCCACTTGTAAGCGGTGTCGCCGTGGCCGCCGCCGATCAGGGCCGTGATCTCGATGCATTAATCGTCCGTAAGGAGGCCAAAGGCCATGGCACTGGAGCCTGGCTGGAGGGACCACTACCAGCGCCCGGGGCACTGATCACCGTGCTGGAAGACGTTGTAACCACAGGGGGGTCCTCCCTCAAAGCGGTCCGGCAGCTGCGCGACGCCGGCTACTGCGTCAAGAGGGTCGTCACCATCGTCGACCGGGAAGAAGGGGGCGATGCCGCCATGGCTGCTGACGATCTCGAGCTGATCAGCTTGTACAAATTGTCTGAGATCGCCGCCGTCACCAAAGCATGAACAGGCTGTTTTGGGACGGCACATTCCCCCGGCTGCGCCTGAGCGGAAGCGGAGCATGCCAGTTTCTTCAGGGTCAGACCAGTGCTGACCTCAACGCACTCCAACCCGGTGATCTCCTGCAGACCTGCTGGCTGACCGCAACGGGACGCTTACGGGCGCTGCTGGAAGTCCGTCTGGATACGGATGGAGCCGATGTGATCGTTCTGGCGGGAGATGCTGCTGCGGTTCACGCCGGATTCGATCAGGTGATCTTTCCAGCCGATCGTGTGCGACTGCAACCCCTGGCCGAGCGGCGCCGGCTGCAATGGCTGGAGCCTGACGCTGCAGTGATCTGGCCTGAGCCGGATGTGGCATTGCCGGAGCCATGGGCATCAGGGAAGCCAGCCACCGCCGCGGCATTGGAGCATCGGCGGCTCCAGAGCGGCTTCCCGCCAGGGCCAGGTGAGCTCAATGGCGAAACCAACCCTCTGGAACTGGGACTCGTGGCTCGGATCAGCACAGTCAAGGGCTGCTACCTGGGCCAGGAGACCATGGCCAAACTCATCGGAAAAGCGGGGGTGAAACAAGCGCTGCGCTGTTGGAGCTGCCGCAGTCCGCTGTCGAGCGCCGCAAAACTCACGCTGAAGGGAGAGCGGGCCGGGGTGATCACCAGTGCTATCGAACACGACAACTCGTGGATTGGACTGGCCCTGGTGCGCCGCCAATGTCTTGCCAGTGAAACGCTGGAGGGACCCAATGGGGAACTGCTCCAGATCAGCCGACCTGAGGCGTTTCAGGATCCCGACGTCTGATCCTGTTGCAGCAACCAGGCGGCAACGGCCCAGGTGGCTAGGCAGTCATCGCGGTTGTAATCGAAGATCCAGCGCAGCCCATGCCTGTTACCGCGTCGATCAGGGCCATCGCCCTGCCACTGCCGCCACCACAACAAGGCCCTGGCCCCGTCAGCACCGGCCTGACTCCAACGGAACCCCTGCCAACCGGCCACGGCCTTGAGGCCGTAACTGGCCAATGGCAAGCGCCAGTGACGCCGCACCCGGGCATGAACATCCACGAGACGGTGACGAAGCTGCTTCAGTTCAGCCTCATCGACACCTTGCCGCTCGGCCAAGCGTCGCAAGGCCAGGCTTTCTGTTTCCCCGTAGTGAAGAATTGGCCACCCCCGGTAGTGAGCCAGCAGGCGTTGCAACCGAAGCCAGCAACGGGGTTCACCGTGCTCGGCCAGGGCCAGGATCGGGTGATAGGCCACTGAAGCAAGGTCCCAGTCCCCACGTTCGGTTTTGTGCAAGACCAGAAAACCGTGGAGAAAGTCGTGACGGGCGTCGGGGTCGGATTCGATGTCGTAAAGGAGCACACCAGGGCAGTCACGAAGTTCCGGAAGTGCCGGTGCAGCGTCCAAACGTTCCACCCGACCATCGCGCTGCGCACTGGCCTGGGCCACCAAGGCTGCAGCCACCTCACCATGCTGATCACCGAAGCGTTGAAGCTGCTCAGCGAGCTGCATCGGATCAGCAGCGGCCAGATCAGATAGGCCGCGAATCCCAAGCTCCAGCAACATCTCGCGGCGCTTGGCTCCGATACCGCTGACCTCACTTAGGTGCCCTTGCTCCGCCGCCACGGCGTTACAAACACCCCGCCAGCTGCAGAGTGAGCACTTGCGTCGATCGGCTGCCAGAGGAGGAGGGACCGACCGCTCAAGGTCATCACGCAGTTTGCGCAACCCTTCCGAAAGCTGTCGCCGCATGCCGGTCGATAGATGGACCCGCTCCTGTTCCAGCCGCCGGCCGCCGCCGCCGAGAACCAGCATGGATGGGACATCGCCCTGTTGCACCTGCTCGAGCAGCAGAGCCATCAGCGCCAGAGGCAGCTGATGTTCCCGAGTGGTACGACGGCCCTGACGTGCCAGCACCGGTTGATAGGCGAAGTCGCCCCAGCGGCTCTTGCCCTTGACCCGCCTGAGCAGGGGAGGATGCGCCTCCAACGGTTCCCCGGAAGGGCCCAGACCCTTCAGGCGCAGACCCACCACGGCGTCGGCACCGGCAACACAGGCGGCCAAGCCATGGCCTGGTTTGCGGGGCATCAATCCCACAAAACATCGCTGCTGGTCATCCAGCAGATTGCGATGGGCGGTCCAACGTCGCTCAGCAGGATTTCCGTGGCGATCGAGCCAGGCCTTGCGACGACAACGCAGCCAACTGCGCAGCAACCGGTCGGTGAGGGCGTTGTCGGCAGGCGGGGTGTCACCCATCCGCCGACCCTACGGCTGCCAGCTGCTAGATCCACTGAAGTGCAGGCTGTGCCATGGCATCGGCTCCCCTCCCCCTAAGCCCAGCTCCAATCAAGTTCGGCACCGATGGCTGGCGCGGAATCATCGGTGTCGACATCACGGTGGAGCGCTTATTGCCCGTTGCCGCGGCCGCGGCCCAGGAGCTCGCGCATCGCGCCCCAGAAGGCCACAGAAGCCGAACGGTGGTCATCGGTTACGACCGGCGCTTCCTGGCTCCCGAACTAGCGGAAGCCATCGCCGCAGCCGTGCGGGGTTGTGAACTCGAGCCCCTACTAACAGACACCGCTGTCCCCACACCGGCCTGCAGCTGGGCCGTGGTGGAGCGCAAAGCCCTTGGAGCGCTGGTCATCACCGCCAGTCACAACCCGCCGGAATGGCTGGGGCTGAAGATCAAAGGCCCCTTCGGCGGGTCAGTCGAGGGCGACTTCACCGCCGCAGTCGAACGACGACTGACCGCCGGCGGCATCACAGCACCGATCAAAGCGGAGGTCCCCCGCTTTGATGGTCGGGGCGAGCATCTCGAAGGTCTCCGCCGCAAGCTCGACCTCAACGCACTGCTGCGGGGCCTCAAGACCATCAACCTGAAGGTGATCGTGGATCCGATGCACGGCTCAGCCGCCGGGTGTGTGACGGAGCTGCTCGGGCCTGAGGCCCATGGGGTGGTAGAGGAAATCCGCAGCGATCGCAATCCTTTATTTGGTGGTCATCCGCCGGAACCCCTTGCGGCCTATCTCGAAGAGCTGATCACAGCGGTAAAGACCTCAACCGACGCCGGGAGCCCTGCCGTGGGATTGGTCTTCGACGGCGATGGGGACCGCATTGCCGCTGTGGATGAAACAGGTCGGTTCTGCAGCACCCAGCTGCTGATGCCCCTGCTGATCGATCACCTGGCCCGCGCCCGGCAGCTGCCAGGAGCAGTGGTCAAGACCGTGAGCGGATCTGATCTGATGCGGCTGGTTGCGGAAGCGCAGGGACGCGATGTTCTTGAGCTCGCTGTGGGCTTCAAGTACATCGCCGCGGAGATGCTGGCGGGGGACGTGCTGATCGGCGGCGAGGAGTCTGGTGGAGTTGGCTTCGGCATGCACCTGCCCGAGCGGGATGCACTGTTCGCAGCAATGCTGGTGCTTGAAGCCCTTGTTGAAGGGAAGCAACCCCTGGGAGCTCGACTGGATGCTCTCCAGGCGCAGCACGGAGGCAGTAGCCACTACGACCGCTTCGACCTGCGACTGGCTGACATGGAGGCACGCCGACGGCTCGAGACGCTGCTTGCCCAGAGCACACCTTCGACCATCGCAGGGGCAAAGGTGCTGGAGGTGATCACCACAGACGGCATCAAACTGAGAATGGGGCCCAGCCACTGGCTGATGCTGCGCTTTTCCGGAACCGAACCTCTACTTCGGCTCTACTGCGAAGGGCCCGATGCCGATCGGGTGGATGCTGTGCTGGCCTGGGGCAGGCAGTTCGCGGAGGCCGCATGAAGGCACTGGTCATCGCCAGCGGCAACGCCGGAAAGATTCGTGAATTCCAGGGTCTGCTGCAGGACCTCCCCGTCACAGTGCGGCCCCAGCCTGAGGGTTTGGAGGTGGAGGAGACAGGCAGCACGTTTGCCGCCAATGCCCGTCTCAAAGCTCAAGCGGTTGCAGCTACTACAGGGGAATGGGCGTTGGCCGACGATTCAGGCCTAAGCGTGGACGCCCTGGATGGCGCCCCGGGTGTTCACTCCGCCCGCTACGCCCCCACCGATCCGGAACGCATCGCACGGCTGTTGAAGGCGCTGAACGGCTCAGAGCAACGCCAAGCCCATTTCTGCGCTGCGCTCTGCATCGCTGCCCCCGATGGCTCCGTTCTGCTTGAGGTGGAAGGCCGTTGCGACGGTTTGATCACGGCGTCACCTCGGGGGGAGCAAGGCTTTGGCTACGACCCGATCTTCGAAGTCGCTGGAACGGGCCGCACCTTTGCCGAGATGCCCTTGGCTGAGAAAAAACAGCATGGCCATCGCGGCAGAGCCTTCAGCCTCCTGGAACCCAAACTGCGTCATTTGCTCCAAGCAACGTGAAGCAGACGCGTTAATTCGTAGTCGATTCAGCCATGGTCTGTACGGTGAGGCCTGCCGCTGACGAGGTCCATGGCCATCGCCATGACCACGGGTTACAGCGCGCAGACCGAAGGCGCTCTTCTGTGCATTGAAGCCGCCTCGGACTGGGCCTTGACTTGTGTGAATCAACTGGCTGTCGCAGACAGCCATGTCCTGATCGATTACGGAGCTGCCGATGGCGGCACTGCTGTAGGGCTCTGGAATCAGGTACTGGATCGCATTCATGCCAACCAGCCGAATGCTCATCTGACGCTGATCGGTAACGACTTACCGAGCAACGACAACCTCGCTCTGGCAGAAAACCTGGCCCTGCAGATTCCCCGGGATCCGAAGCCAACAGTGCTGGTGAGTGCCCGCAGCTTCTACGAGCCCTCCGTGGCCCCGGACAGCGTGAGCTTCGGCTTCTCCGCAACCGCCATGCACTGGCTGAGCGCTTCGCCCGGACCACTCGATAGCCACACCCATGTGCTGGCCTCCGGAGATGCCGATGCCCTTCAACGTTTCACCGCCCAGGCGATGAAGGACTGGAACTACATCCTCGAACTGCGTAGTCGCGAGCTAAAGGTAGGCGGGCGACTACTGACCGTGAACCTCTCACGCGATAACGAAGGAAGCTATCTCGGTCATAACGGCGGCGAAACCCGCAATGTGCACGACCAATTGCACCAGATCTGGCGCGGCATGGCCGAGGAAGGTCTGATCAGCGCAGAGCAATACAAAAAAGGCACCGTTCTGAATTTCTACAAGTCCCCCGAGGAGTTCATGGCTCCGCTGAAGGACGAGAGCAGCGCTGCATACCGCAACGGACTGCGCCTCGTGGACGAGCGGACGGTCTATGTGAAGTGCCCCTACAGACGCCGCTGGAACGACAACGGCGACACGACCGCTTTCGCCTCCGGCTTAATGGCGACGATCCGCAGCTGGAGTCGCCACAGCTTCGCCACTGCTGCCGGGGACGCCGCTGCAGACACGGTGTACGAGCGTCTGCAACAGCGCATCGCCGAAACCCCCAGCGAATGGAGTCTCGACTACGTCGAACACCACCAGATGATGGAGAAAGTGGGCGAATGAGCAGCGCCAAGAAAACAGCGCCGACCGTGTCAGTACTGGCGGAACACGTCTCCGACCACCTCTCGGTGTTTGTCGTAGCGGAAGACACCGACGCCAAGCGCCCCGCCAACGGGGGCCTGCGCTTGCTCAATTACCCGAGCGACGAGGCCTGCATCGCTGATGGACAGCGGCTGGCGGGGTTGATGACCCACAAACACGATCTTTACGGCACCGGTTTTGCCGGCGGCAAGATCGTTGCCCGGGCCGCTGAACCCGAAGCGGTCAAGGATGAGTTGATCAGCGTCACCGCCGAGCTGCTGGAGTCCCTCGATGGCGCCATGATCACTGGCTGCGATCTCAACACCAGCCTGCAGGACATGGAGCGTCTGACGGCGCTCACACCGCATGTGCTGGCGGCGGTCGGCAGCCCAGTAGACGCCAGTGCCGCCACAGCCCATGGCACCCTCGGCGCCGTGGAGGCAGTGCTGGAGATGGACCTCAAAGACGCCATTCCCGGCCGGGCCCTCGTGCACGGCTGCGGTGCCGTCGGCGGGACGGTGGCCCGTCATCTCGTCGATCACGGCTGGACGGTGTTCACCGTGGATCTGGATCGCGAGAGAGCCAGTTTTCCAGGCGCGACGCCTCTGCCGGACAGCTGTGCCTGGTGGGAACTGGAGCTCGACCTAGTGCTGCCCTGTTCCATCTCCGGGTTGATCAACGCCGAAATGGCAACGGCCTTGAAGACCCCCGCCGTGGTTCCTGCAGCCAATGCCCCCTTCCAGCAACCGCATTTAGCAGACGACCTGCGTCGCCGCGGTGTGCGGGTGCTGCCGGACCCTCTTGTGAATGCTGGCGCCGTGATCGCCGATTCGATCGAGCGGTTCTCCCCCGATGCCTGGAAGGACGCAGGCGCCACGGACGTGTATGCCTTCGTACGCGATGAGGTGCGCCGGCGGGCAAGCGACTATCTCAATCAGCGCGAACAGGGTTTGTCGGTTGGTGCCGCCCTCGAGGAAGTGGCGGCGACACCCTCCACCGATCCCATCGGCCTCAGCTTTAGAGATAGCGAATGAGCACGCCCTCCTCACTACCCAGCCGCGCAGCAATCGTGATCGTCGGCGGCGGCATGGCGGGCCTGAGCTGCGCTGCATCCCTTGCCCGCCGCGGCCTGCGCGATGTGGTGCTGCTGGAAGCCAAGACCCTGGCCCACGCCAAGGCCAGCAGCTACGGCGAAACCCGGATGTTCCGGGAGATGTATTCGGACCCGGTGCTCTGCCGTCTAGCCCAGGAGGCCAATCGCCTTTGGCGGGAAGAGGAAACTCACGCCGGCGAGCAGCTGCGAGAGACCCACGGCCTGCTCTTCTACGGCGAAAGCTGGGATGAGGAAACGATCGAGGGATCGATCCCAGGGGCCCGCCGGGTCATGGACGATCAGGGAATCCCCTATGAGGCCCTCAATGCCGAACAGATCGCTGCCCGTTTCCCGCTGAAGCCGAAGACGGGTTTCACTGGCCTGTTCGAACCCACCGCCGGTGCCGTGCGCAGCGACAAAGTTGTCACCCACTGGATCAATACCGCCCGTAACGCCGGCCATCAGCTGATCGAGCACTGCCCCGTGGCCGGACTCGATCCCGATGGTGGAGGCGTCACCCTGCAGAGCGGCGAGCACATCGCCGCAAGCCAACTGGTGGTGGCCTGCGGGATCTGGAGCCAACTGTTGCTCGCCCCCCTCGGTTTGGCACCGAAATTGGAGGTGTGGCCGATGCTTTGGGCCCACTACACCGTCAACCCAGCACTTGCTGATCGCTACCCCCAGTGGTTCTGCTTCCAGCAAGAACGAGGCGACGATGGTGGCCTGTACTACGGCTTCCCAGTGTTGAGCCAAACGGCGGATGGCCGGCCCCGGATCAAGGCCGGAATCGACTGGGCCCCACGAGAACTGCGGGTCGCCGCACCCAACGCCATGGCCACCGAGCCACCAGCCCGACTGGTGGAGCTGCTCGACACCTTCCTGTTCAACGAATTGGAGGGAGTTCAGGAACGAGTAGAGACAGTGATCAGTCCGTACTCCATGGCCAGCGATGTGAACTTCGTGCTGGATCGGCTCACCCCGAAGCTGAGTCTGTTTGCAGGGGGCTCCGGCCAGGCCTTCAAGTTCGCTCCCTTGATCGGTGATTCTCTGGCACGCCTCGCCAGTGGTGAACAACCTGCAGTGGATGTCTCCTGCTGGAGCCACCAACGCGACGCCGTCCGAGCCTGACCTTTCACCCTTCATCCGATGTCTGACAACCCCGCTAACCAGCGCTCCTGGTGGCAACAGCCCCCTCTCTGGGTCGGCGCCATCCCCCTGCTGATTTTTCTGTTGGTCTCGGCCATCGACCTGGCTCTGGCCAAGCATTTCACTGAAACCGGCAAAGCCGTGATCAGTGATGCCCTGGGTGCGGTCTGGCAATGGATGGTGGTGCTGCTGTTTCTGATCGCGCTGATCCTTGCCATCAGCCCTATCGGCAAACTCCGGCTTGGCGGAGCGGACGCCAAGCCGAGCTTCAAATTCTTCGATTGGTGCGCGGTTCTGATCTGCACCCTGCTGGCGGGAGGTGGTGTGTTCTGGTCCGCTGCCGAACCGCTGTATCACTTCCAAACACCATCACCAGTGTTTGAAGGGATCCAGCCCAGCACAGCCGCAGCAGTCGATCCTGCCCTGGCGGTGAGTTTTCTGCACTGGGGGTTCCTGGCCTGGGCTCTTGTAGCCACTACCACCACGATCACCTTCTCGATCCTGGAACGTCGCGGTGAACCCCTGCGTCCCCGCACCCTGCTGGTGAATATCGTGCCGCGCAGCTGGGTGGATGGCCCAATCGGTCACCTTGCGGACGGCTTGTCCGTGGTGGCCGCGATCGCGGGCACTGTTGGGCCCTTGGGCTTCCTCTCGCTGCAGCTCAGTAATGCCGCAGGGCAACTGCCCTGGCTCACCGACAGTGCCGGCTTGCAATCCCTGGTTGTGGTGCTGCTGACTGCCGTGTTTGCCAGCTCCACCGTCAGCGGGATTCAGAAGGGCATCAAGTGGCTGTCGGAGCTCAACGTATGGCTCACCCTGGCCATGGCGGCAGGCCTCCTACTCCTTGGCCCTGGCCTCTGGCTTATCCAGCACTTCTTCAGCGGCTTTTTCACTTACCTGGTGTATCTACCGCAGATGGCTCTTACACCCAACGCAGTACCTGCGAACTGGGTGAACGGCTGGACTGTCTTCTACTGGGGTTGGTTCCTTGGCTATGCGCCGCTAATGGGGCTCTTCACCGCCGGCGTCAGCCGCGGCCGCAGCATCCGTGAGCTGGTGCTAGCGGTGGCGATCCTCTGCCCAATCGTGACCAACCTTTGGTTCACCCTGCTGGGGGGCACCGGATTGCATCTGGAATTGGCCGGAGGCGGCATCAGCGAAGCCCTCGCCCAAAACGGAGCCGCCGCTGCACTGCTGACCATCCTCAGCCAACTGCCCCTAGCCGGCCTGCTGATTCCAATCGGCCTGGTGCTGGTGGTGCTGTTCATGTGCACCAGCGCCGACTCAATGAGTTACGCCGCGGCAATGGTGGTGAGCGGCCGCAACGAGCCCCCTGCTCTGCTGCGCTTGTTCTGGGCCTTGATGATCGGCAGCCTCACCCTGGTGCTGCTGCGCATCGGCACGGGCCTGGGGGACAGCACCTCCATCGACGCCCTTCAAGCCTTCATCGTGATCACCGCGGTGCCTGTCACCCCGTTGGTACTGGCAACCCTCTGGAGCGCGCCACGGCTGGCTTGGAAAGAGGCCAAGCGCGAAGGCCTTAGCTGATCAAAGCCGCCATCACACAGCGGCGTCGTACAGAGAGAAGAAACGACGCCGCAAGCGCCATGGGAAACGCAACTCCCTCAGCACGCGAACCATCAGACCTCGCATCTCCTTCCGCTCCGCCTCGGCCTCAGGCCCCGCGTACACCTGCTGGACGGCAGACCGCACTGGGAAGAGGCTGTCCCAACTGACACCCCAGTGTTCCTGTGCAAAAGCCTCGTTAGAGCTGGCATAAAAAGCCGACACCCGGTCATGAAGCGGTTGATCGAAACCGTCAAACTTCTCCCGATCCCAGCCAAGTTCAATGGCGAGATCACGGATGACCTTGCCCTTCCGCTTAAGCACTTCCGGATCGAAACCCGTCTCCACCATCAGGTGGCGACAGAGGGCCGACATCCAGATACCTCGGGCGCCAGGCTGGATGTTCTGCTTCGAGGAACGGCCCACCAACCAGCCCTGCTCACCCGATGGAGCATCCAGACCCAGAGCGTCAACCAGCGCCAGAAACGGATCGGCGATCGCCACCTGCTTGGACAAAGGAAGAAACAACGTCGCAATCGAAGGGAAGCGACTCAGCACACGAAATTTGGATGGATAAGAAATATCCCACGAATCAGAATCATGCATAATGTAATCACAATATTGCTCAAAATCAGGCGTCTCACGAAACCGTCGAACTCGGTGCGCGTAGACCGAATTCAACCAAGACTGCTGATCTCTAACGTAGTAACTGACCCCTAATTTGAACCCCTGGAGCTCAACCAGAGCCTGCAATCTGCCCAAAGCAGTTCGACTAAGGATCCGATCATCCAAAGAGGAACTACTGAGCAAAACCCTGTGACACGAAGAAGGCAGGGTGGCCAGCGCTTCCTCAACAGGCGCATAGTTCTTTTGTGCGATGGCGTTGGCAAGACGATTGTCATCACCGTCCATCAACACACCTTGAGCTGCGAGATGGTCCCGGTTTTGCCGAAGTCGCTCGGTGACGTAACTACTGGCTGCCTTATGGGGACCGGCATGGATCCACAGCATCCGCTCATCACGATTGATTTGCGGACGCGTGAATTCAATCGACACCAGATTCCCAGCCTGAGAGCTCAAGGTATCAGCTGGCTATGTGAGGCAGTAGAGAAGCTCCATCCGCACCGTTGCCGTTGGTTCCGGGGCTTCACCCGGATCGAAACCAGCGCGCCTGGCCTCTGACAGCTGAACCCGCCGGGGCCCATGCATCGCATTACTGCGATTGATCCTGAGCAGTCGCGCCCGGGTGGCTCCGATCGCCGCCGCGGTGTGATCGGCTTCGGCCATACCGCGCCGCAGTGCCGCAGCCGTCAACCGTTGCTGAAGCGCTGTCTCGGCCTTGTCATTGGCGATGGACTTCATCCCCTGCATCCGCACGCCGGGCTGTCCGCCCACTGTCTGGATGAGCTGGTTGTACATCTGCCAATTCACCTCACCGGAGACACCGGTGTTAGCAACAAAGGATTGTTTGGCCCCATTGCTTCCAGAACGTGGATAGGTGGACGGAGATGGAACGATCAGGCGTCCCTGAATGAACGGTTTCAGCAAGTGACGCAACCGGGCCAAGCGTTGATTCAGCTGAGTCAACGCAGCCTGCCCCGTGGATCCTTCACCGGACACAGCCAATGAGAAGCGAAAACTGGCTACCGCGATCTTGCCCTCTTCAACAACTGACAACTGCAACAACGTCCCCGCACAGGACGGAGCATGAGCCATTACAGGCACCCGCGAAGACAGCAGAAGCAGGCCCGTAGTGGCAACAGACAAGGCGCCCCAACCGACGCTCAATGTTTGACGCGGGGTCCGCACAACCGAAGCAACTACTAGCTGTCAGCTTGCCGGGGCCCAGCTGCCGTGCAAGCCATGGGGCACCGCCAACGGCAGCTCCAGCACCGCAACTTCCGCGAGATCGCGGGCATTGAGGATGACCAGATCAGATGCGGCACGAGCTCCGTTCCAGACCAAATCCAGAACCCAGCCGTCGTCCTCCGATTCAGCGCCAGGGCGACGCACCATCAGCGGCTCACTCACGAAGCCACGGGGTGCCGCACTCCAGGTGTGGGTGACACCGGAATCGAGGTCAAGCTTCTGAATCGCCTGCAGCGGATCATTGCCCGTCTCCCGCTCCGCAACAGCCATCCAGGCATAGCGAGCGCTGAGACCCTGACGCTCGGGATTGACCATGGCGAACTCGCAGGTGCGCGCACTGATCCGCTCGGTCTGCACGGATTCCCTGCTGAGATCCAGGCGACAACGGTGCAGGATTCCTTCCGGCACCGTGTCGAAATCCACCTGAGCGAAGTCATCATCGGGACCGATGGACGGGAAATCGTCGTAGACGATGCTCTCCACCACGAGATGATCACCGTCTTCAAAAGCATTCAGATGATGGAAGACGAAGCCGTCGGGGGCTTCGAGGATGCGCGGCTTCTGACCGGCAAAACGACCGGAGTCTCGCGGTATCAGCCAGAAACGCCCTTTCCCACCGGGTTGGGACGCCAGGCACTGAGCCGCACCCTTTTCGCCGGTTACGAAAGGAAGGGGATTGAAGGCGATGGCGTTCTGCAGGAACACCGCCCAGTTGGGGGTGATGGCGAAATCGTGGAGGAAGGCGAAACCGGGAAAGCTGTCGGAGCGGTCATACAGCAACGCCCCGGCCTGGGGGCCATCGGTGGCGAACTCCATCAAGCGGATGGTGCTGCGAGGGCCGGTCTTCACCCCAAAAGTGACCATGCAAGGACGGCCGTTATGGCCGGGATCGAAGCGGGGGTGGGCACTGAAGGCTTCACCCTTTTTCAGCACACCATCGAGCCGCGAAAGACCGCGAGTCTCCAGGCTGCGGGGATCCAGCGCATGGGGCTCGGCAGCCTCCCATAGAGCGAGCAGCTGATCGCCGAGGCGCACCACGTTGGTGTTGGCGATGTTCTTCAGGCGCAGATCAAAGGCATTGGCCAAACGACCACCGGGCTTCTGGCTACCGAAGACCCCCCGGTAAAGCACCTTGCCAGCCTTCTCCTCCGCCAGCCAGCCCTCGGTGCGGACATAACGGTTGCTGAGCTGGACGCTGCCGTTCTCAAACCGCATCGCCGCAATCATGCCGTCGCCATCGAACGGGTGATGGACGCGGTGTCCATCGCGCTCCAGACGCCCGGGGCCATTGCGGTAGAAGGTGCCCTGAAGCTCCGCCGGAACCCTTCCACGCACCGGCGTTAAGGCCACATCGGTGAGCTCCTCCTCCACATTGACGAAGGCGCTGGACCAGTCGCTGCGGTCGTAGCTGCGGGCGGGGGCGACGGTCACGGGCGAACGATCAACGTTCTCCCATCCTCTCGTAACGGACTGTGAAGCGCGGCGCCGCTATCAGTTGGCGCCGGCCTGCTCCAGAACCCCTTTGCTGCTGGGGATGGCACCGGCCCGGCGTGGATCCACCTCGGTGGCCATGCGCAGTGCCCGGGCAAAGGCCTTGAAACAGGCTTCCACGATGTGGTGTGAATTGACGCCATCCAGCTGACGGATGTGCAGGGTGAGGCCACTGTTGTTGACCACCGCCACGAAGAACTCCTTCACCAGCTCGGTGTCGTACGTGCCGATCTTCTGGCTGGGAATCATCAGGCTGTAGCTGAGGTGGGGGCGACCGGAACAATCCAGCGCCACCTGCACCAGGGCCTCATCCAGCGGTGCCACGAAGTGCCCGAAGCGATGGATGCCACGGCGGTCTCCCAGGGCCTGAGCCAAAGCTTGCCCCACGGCAATCCCCACGTCCTCATTGGTGTGGTGATCGTCGATATGGGTGTCTCCCACCGCATTGATCTCCAGGTCGATCAGTCCGTGGCTGCTGATCTGGTGAAGCATGTGATCGAGGAATGCCACTCCGGTATTGGCCTGGCACTGGCCGGAGCCATCCAGATCCAGACGCACCTTCACATCGGTTTCACCGGTGACCCGATGAATGTCTCCCTGGCGTGCCATCACTCCACCTCCTCTGTTCACATCGTGCCTTACATCCCCGTGACGCAGTAGCCCGCATCCACATAAATGGTCTGACCGGAAATGCCGCTGGCCAGATCGCTGAGCAGGAAGGCTGCGGTGCCACCCACCTCCATCTGGGTGACCGTGCGACGCAAGGGAGCCTTCTCCTCCACGTTGTGGATCATCTCGAGGATGCCGCCAATGGCGGAGCTGGCCAGGGTGCGGATCGGGCCAGCACTGATGGCATTCACGCGCACCTGCTTCTCGGGACCCAGCTCAGCGGCGAGATAGCGAACAGACGCTTCCAGCGCGGCCTTCGCCACACCCATGACGTTGTAGTTCGGGATAGCCCGCTCAGCGCCGAGATACGACAGGGTGATCACGCCGGCCTTCTCGCTGAACAGTGGCTTGGCATGAGCACAGAGAGGAGCCAGGGAATAGGCGCTGATATCGAGGGAACGAGCAAAGCCTTCAGCGGTGGTGGCGCTGTAGTCGCCGATCAGCTCTTCCTTGCCTGCAAAAGCCAGGCAGTGCACCAGGCCGTCGAGAACCCCCCATTTTTCCTTGATCTCCCCGAAGACCTCGGCCATCTGGTCGGCGTCCTGCACATTCAGGGGCAAAAAGAGGCTGGGCTCGAGGGGTGCGGTGAGTTCGCGCACCTTGGTCTCAAAGCGACCCTTTTCATCCGGCAGATAAGTGATGCCCAGCTCAGCGCCAGCCGCCTTCAACTGCTGAGCAATGCCCCAGGCGATGGAACGGTTATTGGCGATGCCGGTAACGAGAATCTTCTTGCCGGTGAGATCAAGCAGCATCAGGACAGACCGGAACGGGTTGAATTCGCGCGATTCTCCCCCATCCCCCGCCAAGATCACCGCTCCTTTGCTGACGAAGGCCGGTGCCCAGCGCTGCGTCACCTCCGATCAACGGCGACCTGCCGCGGCAATTCGCCTCACGCGATGCCCTGAATGCCCTGTTGGCGCAGGAGTTTCCAGAGGCGGAAGGGACTCTCAGCCCGATCCAAGGTGGGCGCGCGAGGGCCGACGAAAAGCTGCGGCGCATCGACCCGAGGCGCTACACCAAAACCCGCAACCATCTCAAGGGTGCCGTTACAGGTCTCTCCCCCTACATCCGCCACGGCGTGCTGAGCCTCGCGGAGGTGCGCGATTCCGTGTTTGCACGGATCCGCAACCGCGATGAAGGCGGAAAGTTGATCAACGAACTCGGTTGGCGCGACTTCTGGCAACGGATGTGGCTCGATCTAGGCGACGACATCCACAACGATCAGGAACCGTTCAAGACGGGCCATGACGCTAGGGCCTATTCCCGGGAGCTGCCGGCCGATGTGCGCGACGGGAGCACGGGGCTGGCCTGCATGGATGGCTTCCGCGATCAACTGGTGAGCACCGGCTGGCTGCACAACCACGCCCGCATGTGGATGGCCTCCTGGCTCGTGCATTGGCGACGGGTGCACTGGAAGGCCGGGGCCGACTGGTTCCTGGAGCACCTGCTGGATGGCGACCCAGCCAGCAACCATCTGAGCTGGCAGTGGGTGGCCAGCACCTTCAGCCATAAGCCCTACTTTTTCAATCGCGGCAACCTGGAGCGGTATAGCGACGGGCACTACTGCGACAACTGCTCCAGTGCCAACAACTGCCCGTTCGACGGCAGCTACGAGCAACTGGAGAACCAGTTGTTCTCCCCGATGCCGGCGATTCGGAACAGCGGCAACGACCGCAACCAGCAACGTAACCGCCAACGCCGGAACAGCGGGGGCGCCAGTGCCGCTCTGGCCCGTCCCAAGCGATAAGCAGGAGAGTCCTCATGTCTTTTCAACGCCCCATCCTCTGGATTCACGAGGAGGCTCTCGGCGCCAGCAACCCGGCGCTGCAGGCCTGGCCCGAGGCCCCAGCGGTGTTTGTATTTGATACCCGCTGGATCCAAAACGCACGAATCAGCCGCAAACGGCTTGGTTTCCTCTACGAAAACGCTCTCGACCTGCCCCTCACCTTGCGCAAGGGGGATGTGGCCGCTGAGGTGCTGGCCTTTGCGCGCCGCCACCAGGCCGATGGTGTGATCAGCAGCAGCACGGTGGATCCTCGCCTGGAGCGGATCGGCGAAGCCATCGATGCAGAACTGCCGCTTGAACTGCTGGATGCCGAACCGTTCGTGGAGCTTCCGCGGCCACCCCGGCTGGGGCGATTCAGCCGCTATTGGCGCGAAGCCGAAGCAGTGGTTTGGGAGGGCTACTCCCCATCCTGCTGATCCCTAAGCAATTGCCGGACCCGCTTCAGTTCCTCCACAGGATTGGTCAGCAGGTCCTCTTCCTCCAGAGATGGCAGCTGAACGGGGAGCACTTGGTCTTCGCTGAGGGGCGGCTCAGTCCACTGCCAGCGCTCATCTGGTGCGCGGGCCTCGCATAGTGCCTCCAGCTCCTTCTCCAGCAAAGCCCGCACATCACGCCGGGACACTGCATCGAAAAACTCCTTGCGGGTCGCCAGACCAGAACTGAATGGGGTGGATCCGTTGCCGTTGAACAGGCGGGCTGGATCTGGCAGCCATCGGGGACGACAGACCCCCGCGAAGCTGGTGTCTGTTTCCAAATAGATATGAATCCCATACCCATCCGGCTGACTCACCACGGCCACGCCGTCATGGGGCACGTACCGCTGCAAAGGGAACAAGCGCCAGCTGGGCGGTTCCTTAGGGGCACCGCAGGCCGCCAGCAGTAACGAAACTCCCCAAATCAGACGCAGGCGCGGCATCCATCACCACCGGAGGGGGCCATCCTGAAGCAGATTCGCCGCATCTGCCTGCGCGTCATGGCCCTGACACCATCCACGATGCTGGCGCTGAGCACGCCGCTGCCCGGTTTTGATCTGCCCCAGGTCACGGGCGGCCAGCTGAACAGCCAATCGCTGGACCATCGGCCCCTGCTGCTGATGGTGCTTTGTGCCCATTGCCCGTTTGTGAAACATGTGGAGCCAGAGCTCACCCGGCTGGAGCACGACTTAGGCGACCAGGTGCAACTGGTCGGCGTGAGCAGCAACAGCCTGATCACCCACCCCCAGGACGGGCCGGAACAACTGGCGGATCAAGCCCGGCGCCACGGCTGGAGCTTTCCATATCTGCTGGATGAGCAGCAGAACCTGGCCAAAGCGCTTCAGGCTGCATGCACTCCGGAGTTCTACCTGTTTTCACCCGATAGCAAAGGCCTACAGACCCTCCGTTATCGGGGCCAGTTGGACGGCAGCCGACCCGGCAATGATCAGCCCCTCGACGGCCGAGACCTGCGGGCCGCCCTCATTTCCGTGCTGACGGGAGCACCGGTGAACCCGGAGCAGACAGCGTCAGTGGGCTGCAATGTGAAGTGGAACCCCGGACACGAACCGGAGTGGTTCGGCGGAGCCACTTAAGCTTTCCTTCATGCAGGTACCTCCCTTCAGCCTCGGCCAGCAGATCAACGATCTGGGTGTGGACCTCGAAGAGGCGGTTCTTGCGGTGTTGCGCAGCGGTCAGTACATCGGCGGACCGCAGATCAAACAATTCGAGGAGGCCTTTGCCGTCAGCGTCGGCTGCGACCACGCCGTGGGCTGCAACAGCGGCACCGATGCACTGATCCTGGCCTTGCGTGCCCTCGGCATTGGTGCAGGCGATGAGGTGATCACCTGCTCGTTCAGTTTTTTCGCCACCGCTGAAGCCATCAGCTCCGTCGGCGCCACACCGGTGTTCGTGGATGTCGACCCCAGCACCTACCTGATCGATTTCGACCAAATCGAAACCGCGATCACCCCGGCCACCAAGGCCCTGATGCCGGTGCATCTATTTGGCCGTGCGGTGGACATGAACCAGTTGATGGCGATTGCGGAGCGCCATCAACTGAAGGTGATCGAAGACTGCGCCCAGGCCACGGGAGCCCGCTGGAACGGCCAACCCGTAGGCAGCTTTGGTGATGCGGGCTGCTTCAGTTTTTTTCCCACCAAAAACCTCGGTGCGGCCGGTGACGCTGGTGCCGTCACCACCAGCGATGCCGATCTGGCCCAGGCCATGCGCGAGCTGGCCGTGCATGGCATGCCCGAGCGCTACCTGCACACGAGCCTTGGGTACAACAGCCGAATTGATGCCATTCAGGCAGCAGTGCTGAACGTGAAACTGCCGAAGCTGGAGAGCTGGATCAGCAACCGCAAAGCCATTGCCTCCCGTTACCGAGATGCCCTCGGGGATCTCCAAGGACTCACCCTGCCGTCCTCCAACGAAGGCCACAGCTGGAACCAGTTCGTCGTGCGCATCGGCAGCTGCCCCACCGGCCAACCGCTCTGCAACGCCAGCTGTAGTCCCTCCACCACCAGTGCACGCCACGGGATCCCGGAGAGCTGCTGCCGCGACTGGCTCAAACAGACCCTTCAGGAGCGCGGTGTGAGCACGATCATCTATTACCCAATTCCGATTCACCGGCAACCGGCCTACGTCCACTTGGGCCTGAAACAGGGTTCCCTGCCGGTGACAGAACAGCTCTGCAGTGAAGTCCTCAGCCTGCCGATCTTTCCTGAGTTAAAGGAAGACCAGCAACAAACGGTGATCGACACCCTGCGCCAACTGCTGGTGTCCAATGCTCCGGCCCAGTTCCGCCGCGGCGAAGGGCGCGATCAGGACCGGATGGTGGCGTAAAGCGCCTTGAACTAGGCCTGCTGCCTCTTGTGATCCACCAGTGGTTCGGGGTAATCCCTCGATCGAGGGCACCGATCTCTCCGCTGAACAAATACTTGGATTTACATAGCGCAGCTCAGGCACCCTTGGCGGATGTAATCACCGGCTGAATCGAACTTGGAGGCTTGGGTAGCGGGGTTAAAGATGTGCAGCGGCTTGGGATCCATGCCGCTGCTGGCGCTCCACTGCCAACCACCGTTGTTGGCGGCTAGGCCGCCATCCACCACCAGCTCCACAAAGGCGCACTCACCCCAACGCCAGTCGCAGATCAAATTTTTAACCAGATAAGAAGCCACGATCATGCGGCAGCGGTTGTGCACCCGGAAGGAAAAGCACTTCACCTGAAGGCCAAGAATCACAATTTTGATCAAAACAGGAGGCACAATTACAACCTCTCAGCCGGAGAATTCCACAACAAAAGCGCCCTGCATTCGAAGAAGTAATTTTTCCAAAAAAGCGAAACTAATATCTAAAAGTTTTCAAAATCTTTAGGCAGCTCATCAAGACGTAAAAACCATCCTATTAAGAGGCATCGCGATGGGACCACTAAACTCACTCATCGATGAATGCCTTCAATCGCTCCAAGTCGCGCGAAATTGACAAGGACTGATCAGGGCAGAAGACATCTAAAGTTTTAACATTCCTGACAGGGAAACCATGCTGAATAAGCTCATCCGGGGCAATGCAATAAATCAGCACATCTGCACAGTGATTCAAAATCGGGTCATGAACATGTTCATAGCCCTGAAGATAACGTGCTACATCTGGAGAGAGGAAATTCAAAACAGCGGGCAAATAAGAATTTTTAATAGCAATAACAGCATTTTCATTGTTTTTCACTAAAAACTCAATTCGTTCCTCGACATCTCGTGGCACTGCGCCACTCCAGTCGGCAACACACACATGCACGCCTAGATTTAGTGTGCCATGCGACTCAAGCCCATCAAGGATAATCTCAGATCGATCTGATGGACAGTCAGGAATCGCATTCACCTCGATAAATGCACCAGAAGAAGGAGAAGAAAACAAGTCTCGCTGCAAATCTTCAGAGATGTAATCCACTCCGCATGCATTTAGACGAAAAGTATGCGCTATAGCCTCACATTTAGTTTTGAGCGAGAGATGCACCTTCTCAAGAGGCACAATAATACGCAAGCCCCCAGTCTTAACATTCGCATTAGATCTGAGATTAATTCTTACATTCTCTCCAAGAACATCACTCCATTCATAACCAGATCGTCTTAGAGCGGCCTGCATTGCGACGTCTTGATCATCGAGCAGATAAGCATAAAAATTACTTTTTTGCAGATCCTCGCGCCTTTTATTTTCGTTCAGCAAGAGCTCCTTCAAAGTACTAACACCATCACCAACCAAATGAGGAATGATTCTCTTGATAACACAAGTAAGGCGGCAATTAATAATAAAAAGACGATAATCATCTCCACTTACATGTTCCTGCAATAAAGCTTGCTGCCTTTTCGCATTTCTTACCATTGCAATTGCCTCGGCTAATTCGACATGATTATTAATATTTGCAGTAACAGCTACACCACCGTCAGCATTTACAGGCTTCACGACGCACGGGAAACCGACTTCTGCGACAAGACGGCTTAGGCTTTCGCGTGAAAGACCATTAAGAGGAAGTAATATTTCACGAGGCACATTGCAACCAATTCTTTTCAAAAGACTTGAAGATGATCGCTTATTTTGTGCAATCATGACGCCCAAATGCGAATCCATATCATTGCAGCTATGCCTAACTAATCTGATATTAGTGCACATGCCAATTTGCCAAATTCCACTTACCCAATCGACAGGCATGGCATGAACCCCACGCCTCTTTGCACTAACAAGTACAGAAGAAAGAAGCCAATCCGAATCTATTCGATTATTCAAATCCTTCCATTTATTACAGCGAACCTGAACTTGCTTAGGAGTAGTGTGGGACAAACCGAGGTTTGCAGACTTGCATACTAATGTCCAAATTAGTTCTTTAATCCATCCAAGAAATACTCCGCAAACAATATGGCGTGAGCTAGAAAATGCGATCGCATCGCCATCAAATTGATGGCATGTTCTAAAAGAAACTTCCTCAAGATCTAACGTGCCCTTGCACGCCATGGCAATGGATCTAAATAAATTTAACGACGTATTCTCGCTAGAACTCAAATCAACGGATCCGAAAGCCTCGTAGAACTTATCGTGAATAAGTTTTTCGGTAGTTTGTACCTTACCCCTCTTAATAGCAGCTTGAACCAGAAGCCTCTCAAAGAGAGGATTTTTAACATAATCCTTTAATTCCAACTGTTGCTGAGCACTAACACGCCATGTGAACAGCCAACATTGCTCACTCACCAGGACGCTAGGCCCTGTTTGCTCAGAGAGTTCGGGAGGAATCCATTGCTCCATTGCTGATAAGACCTCGACATCGCTAGCCATAAGATAAGCATCAGCCGGTAGAAACGAGAGCCTAAGAATGAAAACAAAACAATATGGAAGCAATACCTATATATGAACAACCATAGACTCAAAAAAGACAGGAGTAAAACCACGTATATTCAAATAGGATGCAAATGACGAAGCTCAATGGAGGAGTAAAATACAAAGCGTAAATATATCAGCGCATTCCTATCTTTAGCAGAAAGTGCAAGCATGCAGTTCGTCAAATCATCAGGCAAATTGAATACTATAACAATTAAAATCAACTACATTATGCACAAAAAAACGAAGCCAGAAGCTCTTAAAATCACAACTTTATACATCAAAGAAAATATAAAAATACTGAAATTACAGACTTATAATTGAATATTTAATTCCTATATTAGCAGCCAAAAAACTCAAACGATGAGCGAGACTCCAAAATTTAGACACATGAGGCAAAAGAATAAATTCAACTGGACTCAAAAGTATTCAGCATGTAAAAACGAAAAAATCAACCTGCATTAAAATTGACATGTAATCGCTTTAGACAACGCAGTAAAGTTGAAGAACCCCATTCAGCTTTATTAAGATGCCAGGAACCGGAAAAGCGACTTAATAAAAAATTACAAACAGCTCGAGCTTCAACAATGGCTAATTGCCTTCCTAGGCAATGATAGGAGCCTTTTCCAAACGAAAGATGTGGATTTGGAGTTCGTGAAATGATAAATTCGTTAGGTTTAACAAATATTTTTTCGTCTCGATTAGCAGCACCTATCAACAAAATAATCTCTTCACCTTCCGAAAAGTTTAAACCATGCAAATTAAAACTTTTACGTATGGATCTAAATGTAGCGCGTTGCAGCGGTGATTCAAATCGCAGAACCTCTTCAATTGCAGAATCGACTAATTCCCTATTGCGCCTCAAAATCGATAATTGTTGAGGGAAAGAGGCTAAGCAATAAATCATACTTCCAATAAGAGCTGCCGTCGTTTCTTGCCCAGCAAAAAGAAGTAAAGCAATATTTGACGATGCACAGCTCATAGAAATTTGCTTTGAGTGAATCAAGCTTCGAATATTGGACATCAAGGATTGGGAAGAAAACTCCCATTTGCCAAGAATTCCCTCTTCAATAATTTCTAAAAGCGTAGAAAATGCACTATCTTTAACATCCTTGTCACCCTTAGATGCGTTGATGTTGTCTATACCATGACTTATCTTTATAGATAATAGAGATATTTGCTGTCTTGCATCCATCGGAAAACCCAAAAGTTGCATCACGATTGTCATAGGAAGCTTTTGACAAAATCCACTCATGATTTCAAAATCATCTAGCCTCCCTTTGAGACTGGCATCATCGAAATATTTTCTCGCCATAGATGTTGTTAACTCGTGATAGCGACTCACAGGAACTCGTCTAAAATATTGAGCAAAAATCTTTTTTAGAGCCTGATGCTCAGAATCATCTTTAAACAACAAACTGCCTGAAAATGCATTGCTCACATCCAGCAGATTTGATCTGTTATCTGATTCTTTTGATGTAAGTTGATGTTGCTCGAGAATCAACTTGACCTGGTCAAACCTTGAAAAAACGATTGCAGATTCCGATTGCTTACCCTCTAATTTACATACCCTCAAAGGAGACGTAGAGAATATTTCAGCGTAGCCATCATACAAATCTCCAGAAAAACAATCAGAGAACTCCCTAATTGTTATACAAGGAATATCAATCGACATAGTTTTCAATCATTCCCTTTAATTCAACTGTAAATAATCCACCATTTGGCCCAACAACTTCAAAAGATCCAACTGCAACAAGTAAATTGACTCCCAATCGACTTTTTTTGACATTAAGATGAATCCTAACTCCTTCAAAATCTCTGATTGGCTTAAAGAATTTGGAAGAAAACTCTTTCACCCACGCTTCACCTGGCTTACGTTCAAGGCCGGCTTTGAGGCAAACCCAATAAATCAACAATTCAGCACAAGCTTCCTGAGCAGTAAAAATAGATAAATGAAAACCCTTCTTGTCATGCTTTGATATGTATGGCGATGAGATATCAACCAAGGATGTTAAGCCAGATTCAGAAATTTTGATGTCGCGAAAATGCCAATTCTCATTTTTTCTGCCGACATGAAGATACTCGGATTGAAAATTGGCAATATCTTTCATTATTTGATGACAGAATAATAGCTTGAAAGCTGATAACTATATAATCTAGCACATTAGCTAGAATTGCGAGCTTTGTCAAGCACAAATCTTCCCAGAAGATCTCATGGTCAAGGCTGAAAGGTAATTAGAAATAACCTTGACTTATAAAATAATTGTTTTTGTAAAAATTATTCAGCGCAGAAGAATTTATTTAGAAACGAAATCATAAGCAAGAAGTGTAGAGAGCCACTAAAGTGTTCGATGCTACGCAAGTCGGTAGAGATCAATATATTTACCAGGCATGCTCAAGGTATTTATTATTAATAATCAAAGCATGGCCTATTGAAAGACTGGAAGCGAGCAAGTGCTTACACCTCACTAATCCAAATCATTTAATCAATCATAGGCTGATTTTCTCACCTGAAATTATTTCCCATAGCTTCGCTTTATTTAATGTTGAAACTTTTCTGCTTGACTCGGGTTCCATCAGTTGGATTCACGAAATGTATAAAGCGATAAAGTTTGGACAAATTCAATTTCTCGGAGCCACTTAAAAGAAAAGAAAAGTTACGACGTTAGATAGCAAATGCTTTATCAAAGTATCTCCTGCATGCAAGAATCTGTCTATCGCTAATATGCATGCATTTACCAGGAAGCATTGGGGAAAAGAAGCTAAACCTTAAAATACAGAAAGCCAACAACACAATATCTAAAGACTCATTTTTTAACTATAAATTCCATGCCCAATGATACTCATGCAACAGAGCAAATATCTATCATTCTACACTTGAAATGATAACAAGCCGAGGCATCTGCTAGTCAGATTGATTACGCATTGTTGAATATAGTTTCTTGAATTTAGCCTGCTGCTTCTTGTGATCCACCAGCTGCTGAGGATAGTCGCCCCTTTCCAGGGCTCCGATCTCACCACTGAGTAGATCTTTGGTGTTCACATGGCGCAGCTCCGGCACCCACTGGCGGATGTAATCACCGGCTGAATCGAACTTGGAGGTCTGGGTAGCGGGGTTAAAGATGCGCAGCGGCTTGGGATCCATGCCGCTGCTGGCACTCCACTGCCAACCACCGTTGTTGGCGGCTAGGTCGCCATCCACCTCCAGCTCCATAAAGGCGCGCTCGCCCCAACGCCAGTCAGATCAGATCTTTGACCAGATAAGAAGCCACGATCATGCGGCAGCGGTTGTGCATCCAGCCGGTCTGATTCAGTTGACGCATGGCGGCATCGATGATCGGCATGCCGGTCTGGCCCTCCTTCCAGAAGTCGAACCAGTCCTCGTTGTTCTCCCAAGGGAAACGGCGCCACTGCTCGCGATAGGGGCCATCGGCCAGTTCGGGGAAATGAAACAGCGCCTGCTGGTAAAACTCTCGCCAGCACAACTCTTGCTCCCACACGGCGATGGCATGGAGCTGCTCCTCGGAGCGGGCCAGCGCGCGGGAGTCCTGGGCGGCACACCAAGCCTGCCGGGGGCTAAGGGTGCCCACACTGAGGGCAGCACTGAGGGTCGAGGTGCCTTCGGTACCGGGAAAATTGCGCTCAGGCTCGTAACCGAGCAGCGGTCCATCACAGAACCTCATGAGTTGCTCCAAGGCCGCTATCTCCCCGGGCCGACAGGGGCAGATCTCGGTGCCCTTAAAACCATGGTTTTCGCGCAGGTGTGGCAAGGGATCTCCCGCCGGCACGAGGACGGGATCCAGATCCACCAACCCGGTGGGCGCGGCAACGGTGCTGGGCTGCTTGGCCAGCACTTGGCCGCGCCAGTTGCGCAGAAAGGGGCCGTAGACCCGGTAAGGATCACCACCACCGGTCTTGACCAGCTCTGGAGCGATCAGCAGCTGATCCCAGTCCACCAACACCTTCCGACCATCGGCCTGGAGCCGCTTCGCCACCTGGCGGTCACGCTCACGGGCGTAGGGCTCCACATCACGGTTCCACACCACGGCCTCGGCGCCGATTTGCTCTGCCAGCTGTGGCAGCACAACCGGAGGATCCCCCTCGAGAATGACCAGACGGCTACCGGCCTCCCGCCAGCGCTGCTGCAATTCCACCAGGCTCTCGATCAGAAACCACAGACGAGCCTGCGCCATGGCCGGCAGATGCTCCGGAGGATCGATGATCTTGGGGTCAAGCACATACACGCCGGTCACCGCCGGGCTGATCTCCCCAGCGACGGCCAAACCCAGATTGTCTGCCAGGCGCAGATCGCGGCGGTGCCAGAACAAAACGCGAGGAGTCGTCATCAGAGGCCGAGAAGCTGCTTGGCACGGAACCAGGCGGTGACGCTCTTTCCATCAAGCCATTCATCGCCCGAAGCAAGCGCCGCATCGAGCTGCGCTGGGCTCATCAGCAACACCTCCAGGTCTTCGTCTTCGTCGCCGGCTGGCGGGTTTTCCAATGGGGTGAGCTCCCGGGCCAGGAAGCAGTGGATCACCTCATCGGAGTATCCCGGGCACGGGAGCATCGGCCCCAGGGCATCCCAGCGGGTCGCGCTGTAGCCGGCTTCTTCACCCAGCTCCCGTTGCATCGACTCCAAAGGGTCTTCCCCATCCTCCAAGGTGCCGGCAGGGAACTCGAGCAAACGCGCCTGCACCGCGAAGCGGTACTGCCGCAACAGCACCACCTGACCGTCATCGGTGAACGGCACCGCCAGGGACGCACCGGGATGGCGGATCATCCCGAAGGTGGCCTCCACCCCCATCGGCAGCTTGATCCGATTGCGTTCAAAACGAATCTTGCGAGCATCGACTGCTTCAACGGTGTCGAGCAACTCAAAGGGTTCCGGGGCCGGCAGCGGCGCCATAGGAGCAGACGTGACGGCTCACCAGCATGGCGGGTGAGCGCCTTGCATCGCCTGGAGCAGGGGCTCTAGAACAAAACTGCGCAAGTGCATCCGCGGGTGGGGCAACACCAAACGGGGATGTTCGAGCCTCAATTCACCCCAAAACAACAGATCCAGATCCAGGCTTCGAGGTCCCCAGCGCTGCTCCCGCGCGCGATCACGACCGCAGCTCTGCTCCAAACACTGCAATGCCTCCAGCAGCTCGAGCGCCGCTGCCTCAGACGGAGGACGCTCGACGCGGGAGATCAGAAGAACGGCATTGCAATAGTCGTCTTGACCTGGAGGGCCGCCCAGGGGCTGGGTCTTGAGAAACGCAGAGCAGCGCACATCTTGAAGATCCGCATTGCCCCACTCCACCAGGAGGTTTGTCAGACGCGGTGCGATCCAACGCAGGGTGGATTCAGGAGGTCCGTGAGAGCTGCTCAGGTTGGCTCCAAACCCAACGGCAAGCGCTGATTCCAGGGGAAAAGATGCCAAATACACCTTGACGAAGAACAGGGATGGACACTAAGAAGCCTCCCATGCGATGATTGCTATGATTTAGACATTTTGCACGGATTTAAAATATGTTTTTCGATAAATTCCTCGAACGAATCTCTTTTTTTACTGGCAACAAAATACACCAAAAAAATAACAGCAGAATAGTGCCACTATTAAGACCTAGCAAAGACGAATCAGAACGCCTAACCCTTGAAGAAGCCAACAGACTGATTGCCGAAAAAAAACATAGGCAAGCCTTAAATATCGTCAATGCAACCATTGAGAGTGGCATTTCCACCAATCAACTCATGCTCAAGAAAGCTTTTCTGCTTTCACAAAACAAAGAATATGAAGCAGCCCATAAAATTTGGGTCATGCTTAGCAAAATCGAGAACGAACCAAGACTTGCAGACTTAGCAAAGCAATCACTCGAAACATCAAAAAAAATTCAACACGAATCAATCAAAGCCACGAAGCTCCTGATTGACAATCTTCACGCCGAAGCGAAGCAGTACCAAAGAAAACTGAGGCACCTTCAAAAATCTGAAAACTGCTCACCTGACGCAAACTTAATCCAACTAATTCGCAAAGAAGCTGAAATTGCGCGCGCTGATGAGCTCCCAAAGCTATCTCTGGCACTTATCAATGAGACACTACTTTCCGGCATAGAATCGCCAATGCTCGTTCACGACAAGGCTCTATGTATCAGCATGATGGGGCAACAAGAGGTAGCGCTTGAATTACTTAAAAATTTAAACCAAGAAATCAAGAATCAAGAAATAAAAGACTCAATATCAAAGAGCATTGAAGAGATAACAAAGAATGCCAAACACTACGAATCCAAAGCAACAACCTATCTCGCCAAGCAAGCACGATCAGCCGCCAAACACAACGGACTTGAAATTCAATTCTTACCAGAAGCGAATCAAATCAACGACAAGGTTAAACTTAAATCGTTGATCTTCCAAGAAGCGCGAGCAGCTTTAAATGAAAACCCTAAAGCCTCTTTCGACCTTATAAATGCAATTCTTGACTACGCCCCTGGCGACCTAGCGCCTCTACAACTTAAAGGCGAAGCACTTGCTGCACTTAATCAATACGACGAAGCCATCGCAATCTGGAAAGATTTAGCCAAATCAACAACCAAGAAGATCGCTCAAAAAGCATCTGAGCTAATTTCCAAAGTGATTGCCGAAAAAGCAATATTCATAAACACAAATGAATCCTCAAAAGCGGCTATTTCATATTTCATCTGCGAGCATTTCAAGAACAATCTCACGCCCACCCTCAGCATCGAGGCAATCGAAATACTTAAACAATTAGACACACACGACATTCTCTCGTCAGACCCCCAGTTACAGAAACACCAGTTGCAGCTGCAGTTCAAAACTCTAGTGATCGATTACCTTGAGGCACGCTTAAGTAAAATAAGTCGTTTGAATGCCAGTGCAACAGATCAAAAGCCTGGCACGATCGGCAAGACTGACCTGAAAGCTGGTTGAACGAGTTCATGGCCGCAAGCGGTGTCGCAATCAAAAACGACCAAGCGACCCGCGCCTTTCCTCTGGCTGCAATTACCGGACATGGAACCCTCAAGCTCGCCCTTTTGTTGGCGGCAGTCGACCCAGGCTTGGGCGGTGTGGTGATTGCCGGTGGACGCGGCACCGGCAAATCAGTCTTGGCCCGTGGGCTGCACGCCCTGCTCCCACCCATCGACGTTCTGGATGCAGAAGGTGGCGTGGGCCGCAACCTCGACCCACAGAACCCAGAGGAATGGGATTCGGCCACTCGAAAGCGGATCTCAGGTGAAGCCCCCTCCACCGTCATCCCCGCCCCCTTCGTCCAGATCCCGCTCGGCATCACCGAAGACCGTCTAGTGGGTGCCGTGGATGTGGCCGCCTCGCTCTCCAGCGGCAGTGCCGTTTTCCAGCCGGGCCTGCTGGCGGATGCCCATCGCGGCGTGCTCTACGTCGATGAACTCAACTTGCTGGACGACGGCATCGTCAACCTGATGCTGGCGGCCGTAGGCAGCGGCGAGAACCGTGTCGAACGGGAAGGTCTCAGCCTCAGCCACCCCTGCCGCCCCCTGCTGATCGCCACCTACAACCCGGAGGAAGGCAACATCCGCGATCACCTGCTGGATCGCTTTGCCATTGTGCTGTCGGCCAACCAGTTGGTGAGCACCGAGCAGCGGGTGGAAATCACTAATGCGGTCATCAGTCATGGCCAATGCAGCCGCAGCTTTGCCGAAAAGTGGGGGGAAGAAACGGATGCCCTGGCCACCCAGCTGCTACTGGCACGCCAGTGGCTGCCGGATGTGCAGATCAGCCGCGAACAAATCGAATATCTGGTGACTGAAGCCATCCGCGGCGGCGTGGAAGGCCACCGCTCCGAGCTCTACGCAGTACGGGTGGCCCGGGCCCATGCGGCCCTCAGCGGCCGGGATCGGGTGGACGCCGAAGACCTCCAGGTGGCCGTCGCCCTTGTGATCGCACCGCGGGCCTCCCAGATGCCGCAACCGGACCAGCAGATGGAACCGCCGCCGCCGCAAGACCAGGAGCCACCGCCACCGCCGCAGGACCAGGGGGATCAGCAACAGGACAACCCACCCCCACCACCGGAGGGATCGGACGACGAGGAGGCCGACCCACCGGAGGACAACACCGAGGACGACAGCAGCGACGACGACGAGGGTGACGGCGAGGAGGATCAGGCTCCACCGGCGGTTCCCGAAGAGTTCATGCTCGATCCGGAAGCGATCGAGGTCGACCCCGACCTGCTGCTGTTCAACGCCGCCAAAGCAAAAAGCGGCAACAGCGGAAGCCGTTCGGTGGTGCTCAGCGACAGTCGTGGTCGCTATGTGAAACCGATGCTGCCGCGCGGTCCGGTCCGCCGGATCGCCGTGGACGCCACCCTGCGGGCCGCCGCGCCGTACCAGAAGATCCGGCGGGAACGGGAACCCGGTCGCACCGTGATCGTGGAAGAGGGCGATCTCCGGGCAAAGCTTCTGCAGCGCAAAGCCGGTGCCCTAGTGGTATTCCTGGTCGATGCCAGCGGCTCGATGGCCCTGAACCGGATGCAGAGCGCCAAGGGCGCCGTGATCCGGCTGCTGACCGAGGCCTACGAAAACCGCGATGAAGTGGCCCTGATCCCCTTCCGAGGCGATCAGGCCGAAGTGCTTCTGCCCCCCACCCGCTCAATCACGGCGGCCCGCCGCCGGCTGGAATCGATGCCCTGCGGCGGCGGTTCACCACTAGCCCATGGCCTCACCCAGGCCGCCCGTGTCGGTGCGAACGCACTGGCCACTGGCGATCTCGGCCAGGTGGTGGTGGTGGCGATCACCGACGGACGCGGAAACGTGCCACTCAGCACCTCTCTGGGCCAACCCGAGCTGGAGGGAGAGGAGAAACCCGACCTAAAGCAGGAGGTGCTGGATGTAGCAACGCGCTACCGGATGCTCGGGATCAAACTGCTGGTGATCGACACCGAGCGCAAGTTCATCGGCAGCGGCATGGGGAAAGATCTCGCCGAAGCCGCCGGAGGCAAATACGTGCAGCTGCCCAAGGCAAGCGATCAGGCGATCGCAGCTGTGGCAATGGATGCGATCACCAACATCTAAAAACGAACGATATCGACTGCAAATCGTGAATGAATTGGAACAATATCGTGCTTACTGAGCGGTCTGGGCCGGGTAAATCTCACCAAACAACTCACCCAAGCCAATAGTGAGATTGCGAACGCCCTGCATGAACTCAGGATCCCCTGTGAGTCGAGCCACATCGCCGCCGACCGCATCGATCTTGGCGGTGAGCTGCGCGGCATTGGCGGCCGTCTGCTTGAGCTCACTCAACGTCTGGGGATTATCGAGAGAGGACGCAATGTTGTTCATATGCGCCGTCGCCGCCTCCAGATTGCGAATCACGGGAACAGCCTTGGCCAGCTCGTCCTGAAGCTGCACGGTCAACAGCTCGAATTCCTTTGTGGTGGCCTCAATCTGCTCCAGTGATGCAGCCACATTTGGGATGACCCGTTCCTGCTGAGCCTGGGCCAGCAGCTCTTGCAGGGTTTCCGTCACTGTCGACAGGCTGGCCGCCTCACGCCCTTCCACAGTGCTGCCATCACAGAGTTGCTGTTCAGCCCGGCAGTCAGCAGCACGCGGAAGAGGGGCACCTTTGGGCAACGGTGTGCCGCGACTGACGAGAGAGACCTGCGCATCTCCCCCCAGCAGGGAACCGGAGGCCACCGTGGCCGTGACGGGCAGCGACAGGAGCAGATCACCTTTGTCGATTTCGAGCTCAGCCACTACCGCTTCGGGCGTCACCGCAATCGAGCGCACCGAACCCACCAGGATCCCCCGATAGGTCACAGGGGAGCGCTCCGCCAGCCCAGCCGCTTCGTTGAAACGTGCGGTCAGGGTCCAGTGGCTGGAGCCCAAACGAACACCTCGCAACCACAAGGCCGTGGAAGCAAAGCCGATGATGCCGCCGATCACAGTGAATCCGACGATGGCATCACGAACGCTGCGTCGCATGGTGATCAGTGCTCCGCCGGTTGCATCGGTCCGCGCAGGCTACCCGTCCTGAACTGCACGACATAGGGGTTGTCTGTGGTGCGGAACGCATCCACTGAGCCTTCCCACTGAAACTGGCCGTCGTAAAGCATCACCACCCTTTCAGCAGACCGTTCGATCGTGCTGCGTACATGACTCACCACCACCGAACACCCCTGCGCCACGGTGGTGGTTTTCACAATCAAGTCCTCAATCCGCGTGCATGCCACAGGATCGAGGCCTGCCGTGGGCTCGTCGTACAGCAGCAAGGGCATCGACTGATCCCCCCTCTGGGGATCATCAATCAGCGCACGGGCGAAGCTCACCCGCTTCTGCATACCACCACTCAATTCCCCGGCATAGAGGTGGGCCACGTCATAGAGCCCAACAGCTTCGAGGCAGGCATTCACACGATCACGAATCTCCTTCTGCGACAGCTGCGCCCGTTCCCGCAGCAGGAAACCAACGTTCTCCTCCACCGTGAGGGAGGCCAGCAAGGCGGGGTTTTGGAAAACCAGCCGAACGTCGGGCGGATCGGTCTGGTCTAGCCGTAGATAAGTCTGTGGTTGGTCGAACACGCGCAGTTCACCGCTGGTGGGCAACTGCAGACCAGCCAGCAGGCGCAGCACCGTTGACTTTCCCGCACCCGATGGGCCCACCACGGCCAACCGCTCCCCCGGGTGCAGGGTCAGATTGACCCGATCCAGCACAGGCTTAGGTCCCCACTGCATCGTGAGGTCCCGCATCTCCACGACGGGTTCAGACTGCGGCACGATCTGGGCCGAAAAACACAGACATCCTGCCGCCTTTCAACAAGCTCCGTACAGTTTGGTGAACTTGCGGACCAAGTCTTTCCTTGGCGCCAAAGACCCCGAAAAGTAGACGCCAGGCCCGGATGATGCGCGACATGCGGCGTCGGGATCTGATGACCCGATCCCAAAGGGCAGTGCGCTGGCTGCAACCCGGCCTGGTGGTCAAGCGCTGGCTGCTCACATCCGGGTTGGGGCTGTTGATGGCTCTGTTGGGTGCCGCCATCTGGGCCGATCTGAAACCGATTTACTGGATTTTGGAAACCCTCAGCTGGCTGCTGGGCACCCTCACCACCGTGTTGCCCCGAGAATTTACGGGGCCACTGGTGGTGTTAATCGGCAGTGGCCTGCTCCTCTGGGGTCAAAGCCGCAGCTTCGGCTCGATTCAACAGGCTCTCGCCCCCGACAAAGACACCGTGCTGGTGGATGCCCTGCGGGCCAAGAGCCGCTTGAACCGGGGCCCCAACATCGTGGCCATCGGCGGCGGCACCGGCTTATCGACCCTGCTGAGTGGTTTGAAGCGCTACAGCAGTCACATCACCGCCATCGTCACCGTCGCTGATGACGGCGGCAGCAGCGGTGTGCTCCGGCGGGAATTGGGGGTGCTGCCCCCAGGTGACATCCGCAACTGCCTGGCGGCACTCTCGACAGAAGAGCCTCTACTCACCCGCCTTTTCCAATACCGCTTCTCGGCCGGTAGCGGCCTGGAAGGTCACAGCTTCGGCAATCTTTTTCTTTCAGCCCTGACGGCCATCACGGGCAATCTGGAAACAGCCATCACCGCCTCCAGTCGTGTTCTGGCAGTTCAAGGACAAGTGGTGCCTGCCACCAATGTGGATGTGCGGCTCTGGGCAGAGCTCGAAAACGGTCAACGGATCGAAGGAGAGAGCAACATCGGAAACGCCCCCAGCCCCATCGTTCGTCTGGGCTGCATTCCAGAACGCCCTCCTGCCCTACCCAGAGCGCTCGAAGCGATCGCCAACGCCGACCTGATCGTGCTCGGGCCGGGCAGCCTCTACACGTCTCTGCTCCCAAATCTGCTGGTGCCGGAGCTTGTGAGTGCCATCAAACGCAGCCGAGCACCACGGCTCTACATCTGCAACCTGATGACACAGCCCGGCGAGACCGACGATCTGGATGTGCGCGGTCACATCCGTGCGATCGAAGCGCAGCTGGCCAGCCTCGGCATTGAACCCAGGCTGTTCAATGCCGTTCTTGCCCAAGACGACCTTCCACCTTCAGACCTGGTGCGCCACTACCAAAGCCGGGGTGCGGATCCGGTTCGCTGTGATGCCGAAGGGCTTCGATCGGATGGGTATGACGTCACCCAAGCACCTCTGCAGGGAGTCCGTCCTACAGCAACCTTGCGTCACGATTCCCGCAGCCTGGCTTTAGCAGTCATCAGGTTTTACCGCAGCCACCGCTCACAACACGCATCCTGAGACGCGATCAATAAGCGTCCTGCATTTCGTAGAAATCTGGCTGGACGTAGTCCTTGCGCAACGGCCAACCTTTCCAGTCCTCCGGCATCAAAAGACGCTTGGGATGGGGATGACCCTCGAATTGAATGCCGTACATGTCGAACGTTTCACGCTCCTGCCAATCAGCTCCACGAAATAGGCCGTAGATCGATGGAAGCGACGGGGTGCCCTCACGGCTGAGGAACACTTTGATCCGCACTTCCCGCAGCTTTGCGGAGGGATCAGCCGCCATGGCTTCAACCTGTTCCGCCATTGCCAACAGGTGGTAAAAACAAACCAACTGCTCGCCAGGCCCTTCGTCATACCCGCCCTGGCACTGCAGATAATCGAAGCCATTGCTCTTGAGAGCCGCAGCAATCATCGGGAGAACGGGAGCTTCCACACCGATCTGCTCAACGCCAAGATGATCGGGCTCAAGGCTGTTGTGATCGAAGCCTTGCTTGTTCAGCCATTGGCTTACCGGACCAGGCTCGGGCGCAACGACAGCACCAGCTTCATCGGAAGCGGCAGGTTTGTTGGAGGGGGTTTCGCTCATGACTCGACGGGTTCAGCAGCAGGGGTGAGCACGGCGGCATCTGTGGCCAAGGTCTGACCGGCTGGAGCAGCAGCAAGGGCAGCTTTTTGGGATTCGGCACGCAGATATGAGCCCGTGACCACAGGTTCAACGCGCTTCATCTGGTGGGTCACCGTCATGTAGCGATGGGTCTGTTGATGCTTGCGGCGCTCAGCCAGAGACTCATCACCAACTTTCTTACGCAGCTTGATCACCGCGTCAAAAATCGCTTCAGGCCGGGGAGGGCAACCCGGCAGGTAAAGATCAACGGGAATCAGTTTGTCAACTCCGCGCACGGCGGTTGTGGAATCAGCGCTGAACATGCCACCTGTGATGGTGCATGCGCCCATGGCAATCACATACTTCGGCTCTGGCATCTGCTCGTAGAGCCGCACCAACGCCGGAGCCATCTTCATGGTGACCGTGCCGGCCACAATCAGAAGGTCTGCTTGACGCGGTGAGCTTCGGGGCACCAGACCAAACCGATCAAAGTCGAAGCGGGAACCAAGCAGCGCTGCAAATTCAATGAAGCAGCAAGCGGTTCCATACAAGAGAGGCCACAGGCTGCTCAGACGTGCCCAGTTATGCAGGTCATCCAGGCTGGTGAGGATGACGTTCTCGCTGAGGTCGTTGGTCACGGTCGGAGCACCGATCGGACCGCAGCTCGCTTCCCGCAGGTCGCGAACCGCCGCAATGGAGGGGGAGGTGTTCTCAGACATGGCTAGCTCCACTCAAGGGCGCCTTTACGCCAGGCATAGGCCAAGGCGACCAAAAGGATGGCGATAAAGATCAGGGCTTCGATGAAGGCCAACAAGCCGAGGCGGTTGAAGGCCACGGCCCAGGGGTAAAGAAACACGGTCTCGACGTCAAAGATGACGAAGACCAGCGCAAACATGTAATAGCGGATATTGAACTGAATCCAGGCCCCACCAATAGGCTCCATACCGGATTCGTAGGTGAGCTGACGCTCACCAGCGCGGCTCTTGGGTGCAACCAATTTGTTGGTAACGAGAGCCAACACAGGCACTGCTGCAGCGATCAGCAGAAACCCCAGGAAGGCGTCGTAGCCGGGCAGGGCAAACATGGAGGTCCCCGTAGTCCGATGCAGTCTGGCATTCACTGCCGGGAGTTGTCGTCGATAGAGTCATTCCGCCAAGCAAGACAGCGGTGAGCGACGAACAACAGTCCGTCCAGCCGGCAGAAACCACCGAAGCGGTGGGAACCCCGGTTGAAACCGCTCCAAAGAGCGACCCACGAACCCACCGTTTCGAATGTCGCAGCTGCGGCTACGTCTACGACCCGGATGAAGGGGTGAAAAAGATCGGAATCGAACCAGGCACGGCCTTCGTTGATCTCGACCCGATGTCGTTTCGTTGTCCGGTATGCCGCAGCAGGGTGGCCGCCTTCCGCGACATTGGCCCCCGCAGCAAAGCCAGTGGTTTCGACGAAAATCTCGACTTCGGTCTTGGCGTCAACCGTCTGACCCCAGGCCAGAAAAATGTTCTGATCTTCGGCAGCCTCGCCCTCGGCGTCGCCTTCTTCCTATCTCTCTATTCCCTGCGCTGAGGTCCCGTCATGAAACGTCTACTCAACTCCGTAACCCAATTGCTACTGACGATGGTGCTCGGCATCAGCCTCAGTGGGTGCGTCACCACTCATGTTCCGATAGCGACATCGAGTCCATGGCAAGCCTTGGACCTCGACACTCAAGCGAATCCATTGGATGTGGCCTTCACCGACAGCCGCCACGGCTATCTGGTGGGCAGCAATCGCATGATCCGAGAAACCAACGACGGCGGAGCTCACTGGAACGAACGCAGCCTTGATCTTCCCGACGAAGAGAACTTCCGTCTGATCAGTATCGATTTCAATGGTGATGAAGGCTGGATTGCCGGACAGCCCGGATTGCTGATGCACAGCGAGGACAGCGGCCAGAACTGGACACGACTTTTCCTCGACACAAAACTACCCGGCGAGCCTTACTTGATTACAGCTTTGGATCGTCACTCAGCGGAGCTAGCCACCAACGTGGGTGCTGTCTACGAGACCCACAACGATGGGTCGAGCTGGGAAGCGAAGGTGACCGATGCAGCGGGAGCCGTACGAGATCTGCGACGCAGCATTGACGGAAGCTATGTGAGTGTGAGTGGCCTAGGCAACTTCTATGCCACTTGGGAACCGGGCGATTCTGTCTGGCAAGTCCACCAGCGCGTGAGCAGTCAGCGCCTACAAAGCATCGGCTTTCAACCCGACGGCAATCTATGGATGGTCGCTCGCGGCGCCCAAATACGCCTCAACGACGAGCCCGGGGATTTCGACAGCTGGAGCAAAGCCATCATTCCCATCACCAATGGCTACGGCTACATGGATCTGGCCTGGGATGACGACGGCGCCATCTGGGCCGGTGGCGGTAACGGCACGCTTCTCGTGAGCCAAGACGGGGGCAACAGCTGGCAGAACGATCCCGTTGGCGACCGTCAACCAAGCAACTTCACGCGCATGATCTTCGACGGCGAGCACGCTTTTGTGCTCGGAGAGCGCGGCAATTTGCTGCGCTGGGTCGGCAACGCTGTGTAACTGAGGTGCAGCCTCAGCCTCACCTGACCAGCGCCACCTCCTAAGATCATCGTCCTGACACGCCAAGCGCCATGGCCGCCGGCTCAACAGGAGAACGTCCGTTCTTCGAAATCATCACGAGCATCCGTTACTGGGTGATTCACGCCGTGACACTCCCTTCCATCTTTTTGGCTGGGTTCCTGTTCGTGTCCACCGGCCTGGCCTACGACGCCTTTGGCACCCCACGCCCCGACGCCTACTTCCAGGCATCCGAAAGCAAGGCTCCCGTGGTTAGCCAGCGTTACGAGAGCAAATCCGACCTCGACATTCGTTTGAAATAAGCCATGACACAAGCTCCCCCCGTCTCCACGACGCCACGCAATTATCCGATTTTTACGGTGCGATGGCTGGCACTTCACACCCTCGGCATCCCGACGGTGTTTTTCCTTGGCGCTCTCGCCGCGATGCAGTTCATCCGCCGCTGATTCCGATTCATGGAACGCAATCCCAACCCCAACAACCTTCCGGTCGAACTCAACCGCACCAGCCTCTACTTGGGCCTGCTTTTTGTCTTCGTGACAGGCGTGCTCATGTCCAGCTACTTCTTCAATTGAGGTTTATTTCATGAGCAGCAAAAAATCCCAGTTTCCCGACGGAAGGATTCCCGATCGTCTTCCTGATGGTCGTCCAGCAGTGCCCTGGAAGTCACGCTGGACCGAAGGCGTACTACCTCTATGGCTAGTTGCCACAGCAGGTGGCATGGCAGTTTTATTTGTTGTGGGGCTCTTCTTTTATGGCTCTTACACAGGCGTCGGCTCAGCATGAATACTTTACGAACACTTATCAAGTCAATGCACAAAAGACTTAATGGCATTTATTAAATAGATTTAAATGCAAATTCACATATTGATTGCATAGCTCAAAGCTTCAATTGCTTTCTTCAGCAAATTGCCTAAGCAATGATATCATCCGACCATTAAGCCTGTCTGAAGCGGACAAAACCTCAGACTGAGTACGGCTAAGCAAGAAGAAATGCTCCAATTCTTCTTTGACTTGCTTAGCTTGGAGCTGAAATAATTCAGCCTCTTTGTTGGTATCGATGGCAGCAGCTTGAGCACCCTCAAGTTGCTGCTTTAATTGAGCTAACTCCTGATTAACCTCAGCCTTCTCATTGGTAAGAGCATCATGCTGCCTCTTCAACTCAGCTAACTTATGGTGAAGATCGACCTTTTCATTAATAAGAACGTCATGCTGCTCCTTCAGTGCAGCCAACTCATGCTGAACTTCACGCTTCTCTGTTGTTTCAACAGAAAGACTTTGATTAGCAGCTTCTAGCTTAGTGGTCGACTCAGAAAGCTGTAATTTGAGCTCATTTAAAGTTTGCTCCGATGCTATAAGGGCATCGACAGCATCGATTATGCTACGAATCTCCAAAAAACAAACTATACCCAAATGCCATTATAGCACAAGGTTGATCTTTATTTGAATATAGAGTAAAATAATAATTAATCTGGTGCAAGATTTGGAAAACTTTGAAACACTAAAGATTGCGCTGAAGATGCTCTCAGCCGAGCTGGAAGAAGAGCAAAAGGCAAACCAGCTATTCAGGGAAGCATGCATGGACTTATTTCCCTTTCATGCCTATACAAGCACACGACCCGATGTTGCTGAATGGGCCAAGAATGACAAAAGCAAAATAATCGATCATTTTATTACTTATGGCCACAAAGAGCTAAACATAAGAGAGGTGATTGAGTACGAGAAGAAAATGTTATCGAATAGAAAACTAGAAATAGTAGTCAAGCACTTCAGAGATGTATACGATAGTTTAAATGAAGAGGATGAAAAAAGAAAAAATAGCACCCAGCGAAATCTTATATTTAGCAAAACACTGGGAGACTATCGCAGCTTAGACGAGAACGAGGCCCATATATTTGCACAAAAAAAGACATTAGCCCACCTTAGAAGTAACAGCATATGCACTTGGATCCCAAAAAATGCTTGCTCAAATTTAAGATTTTCGATAGCACTTGAAAATGGATTTATATCATCAAAAAATGACATAGGGTGGATTCACAATAACACCGAGACCTTTTACGCATCCAATAAAGAGCTATTAAAAGCAGAATATTGCTTTGTCATACTGAGAAATCCATTCAAGAGACTACTTTCCTATTTTCTCGACAAATTATGCCACAAGAAGTCTGCTTCAGAAAATGATAAGAGCTACATGGGAGCGCAAGAACTATTCAATGTCACCGATGAAACTACATTTGAACAAATCGTATCAGCAATATGGAATCAGCCAGAGCTGATTGAAAAAGATATACACTTAATACCTCAATGTGACTTCTTAGTATACAAAGACTATGATGACTATTTTCAATTTGAAATGTACGCTGAGCTTAATTCAAGCCTGGAAAAGAAGTTAGGTCTACAAATCATTGATGTACGTGACTTTAATACAGTTCATACTAGCAAAGGACTAAAAACTTCTGACGCGATAAACCATAAAAACACAGTGAGAGAAATCAACAACCATCTAAAGAAAGGAGAAAAGCCAATTCCCATAAACATGTACACCAATGAAATGACAAAAAAAATGGGCGCAATATATTTTAATGATATTTTACTCTACGCAAAGAAATTAAATAATGGCGCAAAAGAATTAGAGCCATGGATAAATAAACTTGTGACACATTGAATAACGATGGTTCAATAGCTGCTAAGTCTTGACAATGCTGAAACACTTATAGGCAAGACCTCAAGCAGCTATCAAGCCGAAAAGAGGGTATTTCAGAGCATTTATATAATATAAATTACCAAAGTAAAATTTTTCGTATTAGAAGAAACAAGATTTATTAAATCAATAGAATATTAATGGAAGTCATTGAGAATAATCGGATCCATCAAAGCTGCAAAATAAGAGCGGATGATACGACCAATACCATTGTTTGCCAAGTAGTATTTTACCGCAAATAGACTTACTAGTAGATTAAGGTATACTCATTGAGTAAAAAGTAGGGACAAGGTGTTCGCGGAAATCAGATACTATGCAATCCCTAATAATTAAAAACGGCTTAATCAGGTAACTTAAAGGAGCAATCAAGTTGCTACTAAGGGAAAATATCTCCTTGGAGCGATCCATAATGCTTGTGCCATGCTAAAATAAATAATTGGTAAATCCAGCCAAGATGAAATCAATTTATATCACCAAGTCTATTTATGAGAAATTAATCGCGACAGGAATTCTTTTTGAGAGGCCGCATGGCTTTCAATTGCCTTTAGATAGTTGCTTTGAAGGCCCTTGCAACTTAAAAAGAATTGCAAGTGAAGCAAAGCTGACAATCGGAGCATTTAGCTATTGCGTAAGCGGCTATTTTTTTGGCGCTAATATTGGCCGCTATTGCTCATTTGGAGAGGGTGTACAAATTGGAAGGCACTCTCATCCTCTAAGCTTTGGAAGCACTTCCCCAATATTTTACAATGAACAAAGTGCTATTTTTGGGAATGCATTTAAATCCAATCATCTTTATGATAAATTCTCTTTCTCGGAGCCGCCAACTAAATTTAAAGAAACATTTATTGGCAACGATGTTTATATAGGACATGAAGCTTTAATCATGCCTGGATTAAAAATAGGCAATGGAGCAGTGATCGGTGCTAGATCTGTAGTAACAAAAGATGTGCCCGATTATGCAATAGTAGCGGGTTCACCAGCAACAATTCGTAAAAGTAGATTTTCAGAAACAATTGCCAACAAACTATTAGAGTCAAGATGGTGGGATTTTTCCCCTAAACAACTAGCGAAGGTCGAAATAGATAAGCCGGATTCATTTATTGAAGAAGTAAAAGTGTTGCGCAATGCTCACACAAAGACTTACGCCCCACAAAAAGTTTATTTATCGTACTTCCAATGAAAGCATCCCCTCGCATTGCCTTTCTCCATATACCAAAAACAGCAGGCCAATCTATTCATCACCAAATTTCTACTATGTATGATAGTGACGAAATCTGCCCAGCAAGAACAAATGATCAATTATATAAGATGAATATATCTGATATAAAAAAATATAATTTTTTTTCAGGGCACTTAGACTGGTCAATCATCAAATTAGCTGGACCATTTGATTACACTTTTACGGTTACAAGGGATCCCATAGATAGAATTATTTCTTTTTACTTTTACATTGCAAAAGAAGCAAAAAGATTTTTAAAGGCAGGATCAAAATTACCACCAGGAATGATATTTTGCCACGATAGCAGTCTAGAAGAATATTTTAATGCCAAAGACAACAATATGCGGCAATTCATACTAGATCACTACGATAATTTTTATTCGTATTATTTTGCATCTGGAACCTATTCAGGGAATCGTCTACTAGTAAATAATTTATCTGGAGATGATATTTTACGTCTAGCCCTTATCAATTGCAAAAGTTTAAGCAAAATTTATGATATAAGCGAATTAGAGAACATTAAAAATGAAATAGAGAGTAAATTTTCCGTGACGCTTCCTGAATTACAGGAAATAAATAAAAATTTATTGTCAACCCCAAATAGTAGGAGCAAAGAATTAGATCTCCTAGCTCAAGGCTGGAATTGGAAAGCAAAATTTAGTGAACTATCGAAATTAGATTATCAACTTTTAAATAGGCTAAGAGCAACAGGTTAAATTCTTTAACAACAAATAAACTATTAGTATGTATTCCATAAGAAAAGTTTCCGCCATAATTTAACAGGAGGCATATCTAAATTCCATAATAACTAGCATGTAAATTAGGTTCTTAATGCTAGAAGATATTGATTGATAAAAATTCTGATGAACGCACGACGTCTATTTTGATTAACGAGCATTATGTCAACAACTTAGCTATATCATTAGCTTGCATTAATGGTAGACAGCAAGGCTTGCTAAGTAACTTATATTCTTCAAGGTAATTAAGATTTCAAGTCAATTACTGAGTATGGCAAATAATCTTAGAAATATTTGATCATCAGCGTATTGACTAGTCAAAATCTCAATATATTATTAGTGCAAATATATTGAAACGACTTTTACATTGAATGACTCTATAATAATTGAAGTTAGTCATGATGCTGCTAGCTGCTGTTATGCTTAACAGTAAAGTTGCAAGACAGCGATTATCTAGTAAATAAATGATGCTTTGAGATCAATATTTAGTAACTTCTAATATTTGCTGGCAAATTTTACTTGCCATGTGAGAACGCAGAATAGTTCCAAAGCCTGACTGAGTGACACGTTCAGCTGGTGCACCGAGATTAACTACAAATGGCCATAGTTTATTATCAAATGCTAAGCTAAGCGTATATGAAAATGTTTCTGGCCAAGGTGACAAGAACAACGAAAATTGAACTTTGTATGTTTTAATAAGATTGGGAAAATCATTTTCTTCATAAGCTCCATGAATATAAACAAAAGAGAAGTTTCTGAGTTCCGTATTTTTACAAGTAAAGCCAATAATATATATATCAATGGGTAGTTCATGCGCATGAATATATCTACAAATATCTAAAAGTGTATATATGCCTTTATTAGGGCCAATCGCACCTATAACTGCAATTTTTATACGATTGAATTGATCATAGTGACTGATTTTGAATTTAGGATTATTTTCAGCATTATGAGTGCTGTCATCATGGGGTATAACATGAGATATATTTTCAATCTGATAAAAATTTGTGAAAATATCCATAGCTGCTTGTGAGGGGAATATTAATTCGTTTGCATGATTAATAATGTTCTGCATTGTTTCTTGGTAGAATACAGTATCTTTGTTTATCGCAATAGCTCCTTTTGTTGATTTAACTAAGTTCAAATCTGCCACTAAATTACATAAGCGATGTTCTCCTGTATATTGAAATCTAGAGTTAAGTAAATTTTCAAATATTGAAATCCAATGATAGTCATGAATGAAGAGGAATGAGTAAGACTTAGTAAGTAAATCCTTTGCCCACTTCCAAGAGCCATTGTCAGGGAAATCTATAAGCGAATGAAGTAGTGTATAGTCAAGTATTTCAAGACTCGATAAATTTATGATCTCATCTTCGGACATAATAGATAATTCAATTGTCTGAATGTGTGTATCTTTGCTTTTCTCTGGTTGAATGAGTCGCAGACTAATAAGCCCTGAATCCTTTATGGGAATCAAAAGACAATGAATCGCATCTGCATACTTTTGCGCATAGTCGATTATAAATTTATGCGTCCCACCACCTCTATTATGACATATATGAAGAATAATCTTTTTGCTTTGCTTGCTTTTGATATACTTAAGATAATTAAAAATACCTATATTTTTATACTTTTGCAAGGGATCATTGAGGCAATACATATAAATCATTTCATCATACTTTTCATGCATGATATTTAATTTTGCTAGATTTTTTTGCACTAAGTCATTCTTATTCGGGCCAAATGAAACTGATTCACTATGATAAATATATACTTCTGGGCAACAAATATTTCTAAAACCTTCTTTCGCGATTCGCCTTGAAAGATCGTTTTCTTCTCCATATCCCTTACCAAAAACAGGGTCAAAAAGTTGATTGAGTGAGAGCCTAGTGTTCATTATGAGAACACAAAAGCCATGGCAGCTAGGAACATCCACTAATTCAAGCTCTGATGACTTGAGAAGTAGATTATTCGTTTCTTCAATATTGATATGTGGAAGCAATGCTTGAATCTTGGTATTAGGAATAGGAAACGAAAATATAGATGCTTGATTACTTAAGGGTGTCACTGTAGCAACTATTTCGTCAGCTTTTGCGTATTCATACATTTTTTCTATCCATAATGTTTTTGGGCAAATAATATCAGAATTAACAAGAAGTATTTCCTCGTCATTTTCTACATACTCAAACATATTGTTGCAATTACCTATAAAACCAAGATTTACTGGATTGTCAATAACAGTAAATTGCTCATTAGACCCATATAGTTCAAGTATTCTTTCTTTCATCTCGTGGTTATTGGGATTATCAAGGCCAAGAATAAAACGCACATTAGATTTATTAATTTTGCTATCATTAAAGTAATTCTTGAATGAATCTAAGGCATTAATAGTTTCATTGATGCCATTATAAATAGGCATTAGAATAGCTATTTTCGGAGGATTTCCTTTGCTTGAATGTAACTCTGACTTTGGTGCTAGTATGTTGGCATTATTAGTTATTTTTGCTAACGATTTCCACTTATCAAGAGGCAGTATTTTTGCCATGAATTGGTGTTTATAATCAACATACTCAAGTACAAGATTCATCGAATCTACATCTAGATGTGATAGAGAATGAAAGATATTAATTGCATAACCCTTCATGCCTTTCGCCTTAAAAGTTTCGGTCACATCAGGCCTTTCGCAAATAATTTTCATTGTCCAAGATACTTCTTGTTGATTGATACGAAGATAAAATGGACGCAGTACAAAACAAGAACCTTCCACGACAATCCACCCAGATAGTCGTCCAGGCAGGGTATTTTCTATTTCTATAGCCCAAGCCTTACAAGGAATATTAAACTTAAAACTAGTATTGTCTTGGAGAAAGACACATGCAGCTACAGCTTCATTAGGAGCCAAAAGGGGAGGATATGGAATATTTAATTCAGATTCTTTATATTCACTAGTCGCAAAAACAGCTTGGTTCTTTACAATATTATTTGATTCGTAAATAATAGAAAATTTTGAGATTTTGCATGACTTTAGGCCAGCCAAATTAATCGTTATTTCGTTAGATATTTGAGATGCCTTAAAAAAGGTAGTCGCTATTTTTAGTGTAGACCTTGGATCGTCGTTATTCAGATTATCAGTGGTAAAAAGTGAATTAGTCATCGTTGGGTTTAAATTTTTAAAAAAGACGTTTTAAGAGCTAGTGGTTCGAAGTATTGCTCTGGGTGGATCCCGATAGATCAAAGCATTGAACATCGTACTTGGCAATCCGCCAGCCATTAGTGCATCGTTTTGGATGGTCGAGGGACAAGAGTAAGTTGGCAGATAAATCGTTATGAACGCTGTAGCGATGTTGCCATCTTAATTCTCTACTGATGCAAGTTGGCTTCATTGCACAATGAAGATCGTTACTAGGCCGATCGGTGACCTGTCTAATCGAGTCAAGAGAGTATTGCTCCCACTTAAGGAGTTGATCGAGTTGACGGCAAATGGTTTCCACCACCTAGCGATTGTTTTTCACAATGTCCTCCCACACAATAACTGCAGCCATTCGCGCAGTTGCGCACCCCCAACACCAGAGCAGCGGGGTGCCGCCAGGAAGTCAGCACCAATCAGAAAAGCCTGGGCCGATCCGTCCGAGCTTGATAGCACGGCGTAATCGACCGTTATGCTACGGAGGCTGCCATCTCCTAGCAATCACTGAATCCTGTGTGTCGTGAGGTGTCGTGAGGTGTCGTGATGATAGTTAGCTCGCAGATGTTGGCCAGAGCATCAGGGTGCTGAAGGTAGTAGATCATCGGTTTGTCGTAACTGATAACAGCTGTTTGCTGACGTCCTGGGTGATCGGATACAAGCGCGTACCGCTACCGGCAGGAAGGATGATTCACCGTCGCTTGAATGCGGTGCTCATCAGCTGGCTTACCAGCGTGAAGTCGGCGCCATTACAGCAGGAGTCTTCTTGCACTCAGCAACGTAAGCATCAAATACTTATCTAATCATTTTTCAAAATAAAAAAACAAATCCGTGAATAATATATAAAAAGAAGCAACAAGATCAAAAAAACACGAAAGAAGTAGGAAATCACCGCAACACACTATCAAACATAATCGACAAACCAATTTGCAAATTCACTAATCCCATAGACAATTGACGTGGAAGGCTTGAAATCGATCCACTCTTCAAGAGCGGATGTATCAGCGGCAGTCGCAACCACATCCCCAGGCTGCATTGGCTGAAAATCCTTAATCGCTTCTCGACCCAGGGCTTCCTCCATAACCTCAATGAAACGCAACAGTTCGATGGGCTGGCTGTTACCGATGTTGAACACCCGATGCGGTGCCGCCGCGGTAGCTGGATCGGGCTCAAGCGGATCGAA
>Ga0189289_10179_pt1 | contig 59259 bp, 61 predicted proteins | sample UW106minimetaG_FD_130313 | JGI IMG/M metagenome (GOLD analysis project Ga0189289, IMG submission 130313) | Marine microbial communities from the Costa Rica Dome - UW106 mini metaG | ecosystem: Environmental > Aquatic > Marine > Oceanic > Photic zone | place: Costa Rica: the Eastern Pacific...
AATTAATGGAATTTACACTGGGTAATATAAAGGAGGCGGATAGAGAGAAAGCCAACTATACGTGGAATTATAGATTTAAAAACTCGGATGATGTGTATGTGAATATTGTTCAGAATACCACTCCCTTAGCCTTTGATACTCAAGGGAAGCCAATTATTGGTCTCGCGCACTACACTGTTATTCATCCTGATATAAAGATGGATATTTCGGCTTCTGCAAAGTTACTTAATGCAAAGAATGAATACGAAACCATCTATTTTAATAACTTTTCACAAAAGCTACTCAGTGAAGGTATAAGCAATAGAGAACGCGATGTGATAAGATTGCTATTGCTTAATAATACAAGTAAGGAAATATCCGAAAAACTAAGTATTAGTTCTCATACAGTAGATACTCATCGCAGAAACATTCTTAAAAAGCTAAACATTTCCTCAACAGGTGAGCTTATAGGTATGCTTAAAATCAACAAGAATTTAATTTAGGGTTTTGTCTAAATTACTCAAATTGAGTATTGTAATTATGTCATTTTTTAATTAAATTTACGTTGCTATTAAACAAACTTAACGGTTACGATTTTAAGTGCTGGCTAAACCAAAAGTGGGGGTGTTTAGTTGGCACTTTTTATTTGGAAATAATCTTTTCTTCAGTAAAAAACGTAAGTCTACATTCGTGTAATTTTAATCTAAGTCGTAATTTTGTCATTCGATTGGAATTATGGTAAAAGTATTCGCAATAGTTTTTCTATTATTTGGTCTTAATGGTTATTCGCAAGAGCATCCCATTGGTATTAAGGTAGGAGGAAATGTCGCGAGTTTATCTGGCGAGGGAACACAGGAACTGGAATCAATTCTAAACTTCCATGCAGGTTTTTTTATGGAAATTGGAATTACAAAGGGTTTTGCAGTACAGCCAGAATTGCTTTTCTCGGTCTATGGATATAGGCAAAACGAGGGTGATAATAAGAATGTACGTTTAAACTATGTCGTTCTTCCAATAATGGCTAAATATTTTATTTCTGAAAAGTTTAGTATTGAGGCTGGACCTCAAGTAGGATTATTATTGACTGCTAAAAATGGTAAAGGATCATTAGCAGATGTAAAGTCTGCATTTTACGACAGAGATTTTGGACTTAATGCAGGCGCAAGCTATAAGATTAGCGAAAAACTAAGTGCATCTTTAAGATATTATTTTGGGCTTAATGATGTCACTGCAATAGAAAATAAGAATTTTAACAGAGCGTTTCAATTGGCGCTTCAATTTAGGATAAATTAAAAAATATAATATGAAATCATACGATGTAGCAGTAATAGGTTCTGGTCCTGGTGGTTATGTGGCAGCAATACGTTGTGCTCAGCTAGGCATGAAAACGGCGATTATCGAAAAATATTCAACCCTTGGTGGCACCTGTTTAAATGTAGGTTGTATTCCTAGTAAAGCGTTATTGAGTTCTTCGCATCACTATGAAGACGCAACAAAACATTTTGCAGATCACGGTATAGAAATCCCTGGTGAGATCAAAGTTAATTTAGAGAAGATGATTTCGAGAAAGCAGGCTGTTGTAGACCAAACTACTGGTGGAATTGATTTCTTAATGAAGAAAAATAAGATTGATGTTTATGAAGGTTTAGGGTCATTTAAAGATGCTACTCACATTACAATAGACGGCAAGGATGCAGGCGAAATTGAAGCAAAAAATATCATCATTGCAACAGGTTCTAAACCATCTAATTTACCTTTTATAAGCTTAGATAAAGAACGTATAATTACTTCGACAGAAGCTTTAAAACTTAAAGAAATTCCAAAGCATCTCATGATAATTGGTGGTGGTGTTATAGGTTTAGAATTGGGTCAAGTCTACAGACGACTGGGTGCTCAGGTTACAGTAATCGAGTACATGGATCGAATTCTTCCAACAATGGATGCCGCTTTGTCAAAAGAGCTGAACAAAGTTTTTAAAAAGGCAAAATGCAGTATGATGATGTCTCATAAAGTACAGTCTGTAGAAAGAAAGGGCAATGAGGTCATTGTAAAGGCAGAAAATAAGAAAGGAGAAATTGTAGAGTTTAAAGGTGACTACTGCTTGGTGTCTGTTGGTCGTAGACCATATACAGATGGATTAAATGTTGAAATGGCAGGAGTGAAAACAAATGAAAGAGGACAAGTAGAAGTTAATGAACATTTACAAACATCTGCTTCTAATATTTATGCTATTGGTGACGTAGTACGAGGCGCTATGCTAGCACACAAAGCTGAAGAAGAAGGTGTGTTTGTTGCGGAGACTTTAGCTGGACAAAAACCGCATATAGACTATAATTTAATTCCAGGTGTTGTTTACACCTGGCCAGAAGTAGCCGCCGTTGGTAAGACAGAAGAAGAGCTCAAAGAAGCAGGAACTGCCTATAAAGTTGGACAATTTCCATTTAGAGCTTTAGGTAGAGCAAGAGCTAGTGGTGATATTGATGGATTTGTAAAAATCTTGGCTGATAAAAGTACTGATGAGGTGCTAGGTGTGCATATGATTGGTGCACGCTGTGCAGATCTCATTGCCGAAGCTGTTACTGCCATGGAATTTAGAGCTTCTGCAGAAGATATTTCCAGGTACTCACATGCGCATCCAACTTTTGCTGAAGCGGTTAAAGAGGCTGCTCTTGCAGCAACTGATGATAGAGCACTGCATGTGTAATCTCTATTGAATAGTATAGAAAAAGCGAGCCAAATGGTTCGCTTTTTTTATTTTCGTAGTTATGAAGAATAAATTTTTATATCTACTCTGTTGGTTAGTCATTAGTTGCGCACCTAAATTAACTTCAAATATTCAAAACAATTTTGCTGCCTTAGATACTAATGCCTTAGTTGTTGTACTGGATATTTCAGATAATCAAACAATCGATGGTAGTCTTGTTGGTGATATTGAAGCTAAAGATGGTGGTCTAGCAGTTAATTGTACTTACTACGAAAATATACTCAACTTGAAGGATTTAGCTAGAAAAACAGGAGCTAATTTGGTTAAAATTACTGAACATAAAATTCCTGATAGAAGAAGTACTTGCCATAGATTTAAAGCTAAGATTTACAGGGTAGAAAATCCGAAATTTTATGAAGCTAAAATTGAATGGAGCGCAGATAGAAAACTAACATGGGATGATTTTAAGGGAGAACCAGATCGGATTAAGTATCCAAATACCTTAGCTTTAACCAACTCTGGTTTTGGTTACGAATCTGGAACTACTGTGTTTAAAGATGGAGAAATTTTTATTCAAAGTGTTTTTAATACTAATGAAAGCTGGGTGATTGATGACGGCAGAAACGACTATGTGCTAAGACATGAACAAATTCATTTTGATATTACTGAAATTTATTCTAGAAAGTTACGTAAAGCATTAGCAGATGCTAAAATCTCAAGTAATACTATTGATAAGGCTAAACCAATTTTTGAAAGAATTTTTAGAGAAATGGAAAGGCGTCAAACGCGCTATGATCAAGAAACACAACGTGGAGATAAAAAAGAAACTCAAGAACACTGGGAGGCTGTTGTACAGTTAGAATTGGCGCAATACGATTTCTATAAAGGCAACTAGAGCTCTTTCATTAAATCAATAATACGTAAACGTTTAGCATAAGAATCTTCATTAACATCTCTAACAAAACAATAAGCACTAATTTCTTCATTATTTACCAGTTCCGTAAGTTCTTCAACCGTATTAGGACCGCATTCTTCCGAATCAGAGATATAATAAAATTCATGCTCGTTAATAGCGTTACTTACTTTACGCTTATACTTCTCTTTCAAAAATGATTGAATATCTTCTACAGAGTTTACTTCAGCGGCATAATTTGTTGTATTTATATACATGGCAAACTCATCCTTATCCTCATGGTTCAACACTAAAATATCGTCATCCTTAAAATATGCTTTGACATTAATGATACCATCTTCAGTTTCGATGGTAAATCTATTTTGAATGTTAATGGTCCACGATGTCTTTATGGAGGCATCTTTACGCTCAATTTCGAGAATATTATCATGCTTAAATGTGTATACAGATTTCTTTTCTGAAATGCCGTTTACCAAAACCCATTTTTGATTTATAAAATGTGAGTCGTGATGACGCTCGTAATCAAAGGGTTTTAAATTGGGAACTCTATTATGTAGATATGCACTCATTAAGTGGTTAAAAATTAATAGTCAAGAACTATTATAACGTTAGATTTGGTATCTTCTATATAAATTTAGAAATTTTCTAGCTGATTTAAAACTTCTTTCTTATAACTTCGACTAATGGGCAGGGCAAGTCGATTAACTGTAACTTCTTCATTAGTAAATGATTGAATTTTATTTAGTCTAACAATATAGGACCTGTGGATTCTAATAAAGAGATGTTTTGGTAATTTGGCCTCTATAGCACTGATAGTTTCTCGTGTAACAATTGTGCTTACTCGTGCTTTAAATTCTTGAAGATGAATTTTTAAATAGTCGCTATAGCTTTCGATATAGAGAATTTTATCAAAATCAATTTTAATCATTCTGCGGTTAGAACGTACAAAGATGAAATTCTGATCTTCTGTGGTATTCGAAACTGTATTTCCAGAAGCTGTGCTTATTTCGAAATATCTATCAACCGCTTTAATTAGCCTTTCAAAGGCAATGGGTTTTAAAAGGTAATCAACGGCTTTAAGATCAAATCCTTCAACAGCATAATCACGGAACGCTGTTGTAAAGATAATCTTGATGTCTTTATTAATGGATTTTGCAAATGCAATACCAGAAATTTCAGGCATGCTGATGTCTAAAAAAATTAAATCTATAGTTCGATTACTGATCACATTAAACGCCTCGATGGCATTTTTACATTTAGCAACAACTTCTATATTATTAATCTTTGCAAGATGTGAGGCAATAATATCTCTTGCAATAGCTTCGTCATCAACAATTATGCAGGATATAGTTTTACTCATTTGTAGGATTAGAATTAATAGTTAGTTGTAATTCAACTAAAAATACAGATGCTTTATTTGTGATTTTAATATTATGTGTATTAGGGTAAAGTAACTCTAAACGTTTCTTTATGTTATCTAAACCTATACCATCATTTATTTTAGAATCTTTATTACAACTGTTCATTATTTTAAAAGTAACAACATCTGATTTTGCTTTAATCGCTAAGTCGATACGTAATTTACCATTTATAATGGCTCCATGTTTAAAACTATTTTCAACAAAAGGAATAAAAAGCATTGGTGCAATTTCGATGGTATCAGAATATATATGCGTTTTGAAATTGACATTTAATGTATCCGCAAAACGCATCTGCTCGAGACTGATATAATCTTCGATGTGATGAATTTCGTCTTTAATACTAACAAATGGTTTATCGACTTGGTACAATAAATAATCTAAAAGATTAGATAATTTTAATATCATTTCTGATGTTTCATCTGCCTTCTTAATTGCAAAACCATACATGGTATTTAGCGTGTTAAATAAGAAATGCGGATGAATTTGCATCTTTAAATACTTCAGCTCCTGTTCTTTTAACTGTAGTTGTGTCGCTAATATCTTTGATTTAAGTTCGGCATTATTTTTAGACTGCTTTAAATTCAGCTTCAAAAGTTTAAAAGCACTTACTATAATAACTACTAGATAAACACAGGTTATTATAAAAATACCACTTCGATTAATTGTGTTTATTTCTCCAAATTCGAAATTTGACAAGAAGGCGAAGCCAAAAAATATCGATAGGAATATTGTAAACATCGAAATTATTAATGTGTACGAGCTGTACAACAAGAATAAAGTATATTTTTTGGGGATAAGATAATTAGGGATAAGGTTATAAATAGAAACATAAGTCGTTGCTATAGTAACTGGCATTAAGAATAGTGAGAAATAAAAAATATTACTATTAATGGTATTATCTACACTAATGATAAAAGCAAAGTAGAATAGAACGCCACCCCAAAATACAGTGTGAAGTAGCATTTGCTTAAATCCAGAGCGTACATTTCGATTTTTAATCAAGACATTAATAATATTACACAATAATAGCTTATTTTTTATTCTGAAATTAGAATTGTAGACGAACAACCGATTTAGCACCGGTTTTGACAATTATGTTATAATCCAAGTTAAACAGGTCGTTTGTCGCAAAAAGATATTTTTTATCGTTTTACACAATTATGTTTGTTTCAAGTTTAATCAAAAACACGAACAGTTATGTCTAATTATTTTTTATTTACTCGTTTATTACAACAAGGTGGTACAGGAATGTATTTCATATTAATTGCTTTTCTATTGTCCCTATTTTTTATAGTTATGGCATTTATAAAGCGAAATAAAGAAGATGAGCTGGCACGTAAAATGATAATTTTAGCTAATGAATCTAGTATAATAGCTTTGGTTATTGGGTGTTTAAGTTCTATGCTAGGAATTATCAATTTATTTGATATGGTTGAAGCTCTTGGCGATGTAGCACCTTATACCTATTCTGCTGGTTTAAAAGTGTCTATGCTTACAATAACCTTTGGGTTGTTTTCAATCACAGTAGCGCGCATTGGTATCTTAATTTATAAATGGACTTTTAAACCAGTAGAAATAAACTAAAACCAAGACGACTTATGATTTTTTGTGCAAATAAAAAATTGAGTAAGAGCAACCGATTAGTTGTGAGTTTAATGTTGCTTAGCCTTATTAATGTAGCTTGTAAAGAAACAGAGGCCAATCAAAGTATTAAAGATAGCGAGTTAATACAGCGTATTAATGCAGTTCAAGAACAGGTTATGGCTCAGGGAAATATGTCTGATGCTGAGGAACAAGCTATTTTGAGCTTATGCGGTATCTTTACTCAAAATGATGGTTTAGCTAATTATGATCCAAATCAAAGGTTAATCCTTAAAGATGTGGACATGGCTCCAATTTTTCCAGGATGTGATCAAGCAACTGCAGAAGAAACTAGAATATGCTTTAATAATAATATAGCCTCATTTATAAGGCAGGAATTTAATTTGAGTTTGTCAAAGGACTTAAATTTACTCAAGCCAAAACGAGTTGATGTATTTTTTGTAATTGACCAAACAGGAAATCTGACAGGAATGAAAGTCCGAGATTCAGAGGTGACCATTCAAGCAGAAATATTACGAGTTCTTCGCAAAATGCCGGTAATGAAACCAGCTAAATATAAGGGAGAAGATGTTTCTGTACTTTGTTCTATGGTAATGGAATACGGGAATAGCATCAAAATTGATGTTACCTATATTCCTGAAAGGCCTACCAGTTAATGTTTAATTGTTTATAGCAATCTAGGTTTTAAAGCCAAAACTAGTACATACAACTTGCGTCTATTGATAAAATAAATAGCGCAAAATAATTTCCATAACACATAAATTTAATTCTATTATGAAACAAATGATTTTTGTTGTCGTATTACTCGTCAACACTCTAAATTTAGCTGCACAAGATTTAAGTCAACTTGATCAATACCTCAGTGTCCTTGAGGCCAATGATAAACTTATGGCTACTATGACTATAACAAGTCAAGGCAAAGAAATATATAGTAAAGGAGTCGGTTACGCAGATATAAATAGCAATAATAAGAATTCAATAGAAACCAAATTTAGAATAGGCTCTATTACTAAAGCATTTACAGCGGTAATGATTTTTCAATTAATTGATGAAGGCAAAATAACTTTAAATTCACCGCTATCCCTATTCTTTAAAGAAATTCCTAATGCATCAAAAATTACCATAGCTCATCTTTTAAATCATAGTTCTGGGTTATATAACATTACAAATGATCCAAATTTTGACCAGTGGATGTTAAAATCATCATCTCGAAGTGATATGTTAACAAGAATAAAGGTTTATGATTTAGACTTTATTCCAGGTGAACAAACAGCATATAGTAATACTAATTATTTGCTTTTAGGATATATTATTGAGGTTTTAGATAAAAACCAATATTCTCAATCCTTAAAAGAACGGATTACAGATAAGATAGATTTAAAGGATACTTATGTTGGTGGTAAGATTAATTCAAGTAATAATGAAAGTCATTCTTATGCTATAGTAAATGCCAAATGGACTAAACAATTAGAAACGGATATGTCTAATCCTGGTGGAGCCGGTGCAATAGTATCAACATCTGTAGATTTAACTAAGTTTATGAATGCGCTTTTTTCGGGAAAGTTAATATCTGAAGATAGTTTTGAAATTATGAAGAAAACCAATGATGGTGAAACTTGTCATGGTATTTTCTACGCAAACCTTAATGGTTTGGATATTTATGCTAGCGAAGGTGGTATAGATGGATTTCAATCTATGTTGGCACATGTTCCAAAATTTAAAACGACAATAGCTTTAACGGCTAATGGATTAGATTACAGTAAAATGCAGATTATGCTCTCCGCTTTTGGGCTATTAAGCGGTCAATCTATTGTGATGCCAGTTTTCTCAAAACTTGAATTAACTGAAGAACAAGTAAAGCGCTACGAAGGAGAATATGCTTGTGAGGAGGTGCCATATAAGTTAATCTTCGAGGCAAATGGTACCATTTTAATGGGTGCGCCAGAACAAAGTCAATTAATGGAATTAACACCTACTAAACAACATCAATTTACATTGGATACTCTAGGTGTTGTGTTAGATTTTTATCCTGGAATTGAAGCTGTTAAATTTACCAAGGGCAGTGATAAACCTTTGATATTTAAAAAACAATGAATTTATTTATTAATAAAGACTATTCAATAAATGAAAAACTACAGGTTTATTAGTACACTAATTATTTCGTTTTTATATTTAAAAGGAACGGCACAGTTAAAGCCAAATAGCGACAAACAGATCATAATTGGTAAAGTTGATAGTTTGTATTCTGAAATATTAAAAGAGCAAAGAGAGATTTGGGTACAAGTTCCGCAAAATACAGATAGCTCAGAAAAATTTCCCGTAATCTATGTGTTAGATGCATCTAAGAATTTCTATTCTGTCTCAGCAATTTTGAAACAACTATTACCGTTGAAAATCCCTAACTCAATTATTGTGGGTATTGCCAATACAGATAGAACAAGAGATTTTACACCAACCAATGTTCCTTTTCAACGCGGACATGAATCAAAAACTTCTGGGGGCGCTAGTAATTTCTTAAAATTTTTTGAGCAAGAATTAAAGCCCTTTATTAATAGTAAATACCCAACTGAGAATAATAACACAATTATCGGTCATTCTACAGGGGGCTTATTTGTGCTTTATACTTTTTTGAACTATGAGGCCGTTTTTGATAACTATTTGGCCATTGATCCAAGCCTTTGGTGGGACCAGGAATACTTAGTGAATGAAGCGCAAGCAAAAATTAACACAAAAAATTTCAAAGACAAATCTTTATATATAGCAGTGGCTAACAGTCTTGGTGAAGCTATGGATACAGTAAATGTCAGAAGAGATAAAACTGTGCCTACAGAACAAATTAGAGCTAATTTAAAGTTTCATGACATATTAGTTAAACATAATGGTCAACTAAACTTTAAATGGGAATATTTTAAAAATGAAGATCATGGAAGTATCGTGATACCTGCACAATACAATGGAATGCGATCTGTCTTTTCATGGTTTCCTTTTTATGAAATGTGGAGATTCAATACACCAAAAAAGTATTCAGCAAAACAACTTACTGAGCCTTATTACAGACATTACGAAAAATTGAGTAAACGTTTCAAACGTAAAGTAAAACCAGACTGGCAGCTAGTAAATGATGTTGGTTCCTATCTCTTAAAAGGGTATAAGCTTCATGAAAAAGCGTTAGCTTTTTTTGAAATGAATTTAGACTTCTATCCTGAGCAATCAAAAAGCTATATGGCTTTAGGAGATTATTATGCATTACAAAAAGAGAAAGCTATAGCTATTGAATATTACAAAAAAGCACTTGAGATTGATGGTAATCTAGAAGCTCAGACCAGGTTATTTAAACTAAAAGAATAGTTTTGATAATAGTACAAAATAGATTTTGATTAAAAGCGAACTGTAAAAGGCTCGCTTTTTTTATGCCCTATTATTTTCAGTAATTTTGTTAAAAATGGTTTTATGAATGCATTAACCCTCACCACACCAGCGTTGCTATTTTCGGCAATATCTTTAATTATGTTGGCTTATACCAATAGGTTTTTAGCATATGCTGCTATAATTAGAAATCTAAAAGAGAAGTTTTTAGAGAGTCAAAACGAAACCATTTTACGTCAAATAAATAACCTCAAACTGCGTGTTAAACTTACACGTTATATGCAAATTTCTGGAATAAGCAGTTTGCTATTATGTGTAATAACCATGTTCTTAATATATATTAATAATACTGCTCTTGCAGTTTGGATCTTTGGTATTGGCTTGTTATTACTAATATTATCACTTATACTTTTAATTTGGGAAATACAAATTTCGGCTAAGGCGTTACAACATCATCTAAGCGATATGGAAAATATTTCAAAAAAGTAAGATTTTTTATCTTTTATGTGACTTACTTGAGTAGGTAGTGTCTTATTTAAAAAGCTAATCAAGTAAACCCAACTAACAATACATTGATAACAGACACTGTTCATAGCCTAACTGATGAAGCGCTCGTAGAAGAAATCATAAAAACAAACGACACAATGTTGTTTGAAGTGCTCTATGATAGGTATGCCACTATGGTATATAATAAATGTTATGGCTTTGCTAATGGTGTCGATGAAGCAAAAGATCTTACACAGGATGTATTTTTAAGGGTTTTTATTAAACTAGCTAGTTTTAAAGGGAAATCTAAATTTTCAACATGGTTATATGCTTTTACATATAATCATTGTGTTAATTATGTAAATAGAAATACAGCTAAGAAGTTTGAAAAGAAATTGGTTAGTTCCGAAGGTGTTGATATACAAAATATTGGTGAGGAAATTGATTCTATTCATGAGTTCGAAAGTATGAGAGTTGAAAAATTAAAGAAGGTTATGAATCTTATGTCACCCGAAGAAAAAATAATCTTATTGCTAAAGTATCAGGACAACTTGTCAATTAAAGAGTTATCAGACGCTTTAGATATTGGAGAGAGCGCTGTTAAAATGCGCCTAAAGCGAGCAAAAGAAAAACTTGTACGCAAGTACGAAAATTATTCTAAGCATGGAGAATCCATTTAAGAAAATAAATCAGCCTCTTAAAGAGGTTCCTGCTGAGCTTAAAAGTAAAGTCATGCATGATATTGCAATGGCAAAGCTGTTTATGGAATTGGCCGAATTATTTTCGTATAATTTTGGGTATGTCATTGATAGCGTAACTAGTAAAAGAGATAAGAAATAATTAATTACCCTAACATAATCGTATAAGTATGGAAAAAGTAACAGAGTTTAAAGACATTGCAATGGATTCACTGATGACAATCTGGTTAGAAATCACCCAAGTGTTTCCTAATATTATAGGTGCCTTAATTGTTGTCATATTTGGTTGGTTAATAACCAAACTAGTGATAAAGATTATTAAGAAATTGCTTCGACTAGCTAAGGCGAATAAATTAGACGATAAGCTTAATGAAATAGAGATTATCGAAGGAAAGCAACTAAAATTTGATACCGTTAAAGTCGTATCGAAATTTGTAAAATGGCTCATGTATATTATGCTTATAATAATGGCCTCTGATATTATGGGGCTAGAGATTATCTCGAACAAGATCAGTGAATTATTGGGCTATTTACCACAATTATTTACTGCATTAGTACTATTTATTTTAGGATTAATATTTGCTAACTTTGTAAAAAAAGGCTTAAAGTCCTTCTTTGAGTCGATGGAGCTCTCAGGTGGTAAAATCATAAGCCATGCAGTTTTCTTCTTGTTACTTACATTTATTGCAGTGACAGCGTTAAATCAAGCTGGAATTGATACTGCAATAATTACTAGTAATATTACTATGATTATGGCAGCTTTTTTATTTGCTATTGCCATTTCTATTGGTTTAGGTGCTAAACATGTGGTGGATAAATTAATGCATACCTTTTATGCAAGAAAAATGTTCGAAGCTGGACAGAAGATTAGCTATAATGATAAAGCTTATACTATTGATGAAGTTAAGAGCATATCAGTAGTTTTAAAAAATGATAAAGGAAGATTAATTGTTCCTATAAATGAATTAATGGAAAATCAAGTACAATTGCAGGACCAACTATAAGGTTAGGGTTATAGATTTTATTTTGTTATAAAATGGGTCCTGCCGTACTTGATCATAAAAAACCTCTTCAAATTTTGAAGAGGTTTTTTTATCTACCTTTTTTATTTCGCCGATTATAGTTCTTATCACCACGAGTTTTGGGTTTCTTATATTTTTTAGATATTTCTCGCCTGTAAGATCCCCCAAGATTTACTTTTTTATTTTTCTCTTTTTTCTCATGAAAAGCAGGTCCTGGTTCATCTTCTTTTCTTCTTTTTGTAGGATTGTTGCGTTCTCTTATTTGGGGCCGTTCTTCTTCAATTAGTTCTGTAGAAATGGTAATAGAATTAGGTAATTCCTTTTGATCGATATCCATTTGCATTAGTGCTTCTAACTTTATACGCGCATCTTGTTCCTTTTCTGTTGAAAACAATATAGCGTGGCCTTCTTTTTCTGCTCTACCAGTTCTACCAATACGATGCATGTAATTTTCTGGATATTCTGGAGTGTCAAAATTAATCACATGCGTAATATCATCAATATCCAATCCCCTTGCCATAACATCTGTTGCTACAAGTATACGATGGTCTCCTTCACTAAATTGTTCAATACTTCGTAATCTATAATTCTGTGTTTTATTAGAATGAATAACACAGCTCTCACCAGGAAATGACGCTTCAAGTTTATCAAATAAACGATCTGCCATTCGTTTGTAGGCTACAAAAATTAAAACTCTTGAAAAGTTTTCATAATCGTTAAGTAAGTATTCTAACAAATTAACCTTAGTGTAAAAGTTTGGCACATCATATCGCAGTTGCTCAATATTTTCAAGCGGAGTACCAGAAACAGCAATAGAAATTTTAATTGGGCTAATAAAAAAGTCTGTGATGAGTTCATCAACATCCTTAGTCATTGTTGCCGAGAACATAATATTCTGTCTACGCTCAGGAAGAATATCAAAAATATTCATAAGCTGATGTCTAAACCCTAAATCGAGCATTACATCAACTTCATCAATGACCAACTTTTGAATGGACTTTAGTTGTAAAACGCGACTAACGGCTAGATCGTATAAACGACCTGGTGTTGCAACAATGATATCTTGGCCTTGAGCCACTGCTTGTTTTTGAGTATTGATATTGGTGCCGCCATAAACACCCAAAACTCGATTGTTTATGTACTTGGATAGCTTTTCAACTTCATTAACCACCTGTATTACCAATTCTCGTGTCGGTACAAGAACTAGGACTCTTGGATTCTCTTGTCTGGAGTATTTTAAGTGCCTGAGTATAGGCAGCATGTATGCAAATGTTTTTCCTGTTCCCGTTTGCGCTATTCCAACAACATCCTTACCAGAAGCAACAACATTAAATGCTTGTTCTTGTATTGGTGTAGGATTCACAAATCCTAAATCATCAATAGCATTATATAATGGAGTATTTAAATTTAAATTTTGAAATGTCAAAACATTGGCTTTTGTGCAAAGCTACTATTAATAATCAACTTATGAGAGTTGGCTATGATCTATTTCAATGCTATAAGTAGCTTTAAATTCATCAGCGGCCTTTAAAGCAACAATTCCTTCTTTATCTTTAAGTTCTTGATTGGTGTCCTCTACATCCGCAATTCCGATCCAAGGCTCAATGCATACGTATGGTGCGTTTGGTTTTGCCCAAATACCTAAAAATGGAAAGCCATCAAAAGAAACTGTGAGCACTGTTCCTTTTTTCTTTTGTTTTAATGCCACCTTTCGAGATATTAAATCCTTAAATATCAATGCATCTTCATTAAATAAATCTGGTTTTAACTGAATTTGATTCCCATTAGAAAATACTGGTTTTGTTTTATTGGTTACTAATCCATTGGTCATATTCAGCAAATAGGATTCACTATTTTCGGGGTTTTCAAATTCCAAGATATAGTCAGTATAAGATTCGTCATCTTTTAGGGGGCAATTAAATGCAGGATGACCACCAAGGGAAAAATACATAGTTTTGTAATCAAGGTTTTTAACTGTATGGTGTAAGGCTAAGATATTGCTCTTTAACTCATAAGTAATAGAAAATTCAAACTCAAAAGGAAAATAAGAGCGTAATTCGTTATTACTTTTTAAGGTAAAACATATATGGTTTTCTGATTGCTCTTCAACTTTAAAATTATCATTATGTCTAGCAAAACCATGCTTTGGCATTGTAAACAATTTCGAATTGTAATAATAGCTATCCTCCTTCATAGAACCAATAATAGGGAATAGGTTAGGCGCATGACTTGCCCAAATATTTGAATTAGCCTGCCAAATAAATTCACGTTGCGTTTCTAAACATTTTATACTACAAAGTTCTGCGCCTTTAGATTTAATACTAACCTTTAATTGGTCATTTTGTAAGTGAAACATGAGTATTTTTTTAAGAAATATACAATTCAAAAAGTATTCTCTTTATTTTTACATCAATAAATTTTCCCTTGAGAACACGTAGGAACCATCAATTAACACATCCTGAGAATTTTAAAAAACAATTATTAAATTGGGCGCAACAATTTGATGATGTTATTTGGTTTGATTCTAACAATTATCCAAGTAAATATAGTAGTTATGATGCTGTTTTGGCAGTTGATGCTTTTACCAGCATTAGATCAGATTATGTAGAAGCGTTTAATAAATTACAGGAGTATCAGTCTACAACCAAAGATTGGATTTTTGGATATTTAACCTATGATTTAAAAAATGATGTAGAGGACCTTACTTCTTCTAATTTTGATGGTTTAGACTTTCCAGAATTGTACTTTTTTCAGCCTAAAAGGTTGTTTTTTGTAAAGGACGACGTTGTAGAGCTTTGCTATTTAAAAGTGGTTGATGATGAACTTGATACTGATTTTAAGAATATATTAAATACATTAAGTTTTGAAACGACTATTAATTCCTCAGAACCCATAAAAATCAAGGTCAGAATTCAAAAAGATGAGTATTTTGAGAAGGTTGGCGCCATGCTCAATCATATTCAGCGTGGTGATATTTATGAAGCTAATTTTTGTCAAGAGTTTTATGCTGAGGATAGTCAAATAAATCCCTTGGAGGCCTATTTTAAATTGAATGCGATATCAAAAACACCCTTTGCTACATTTTTAAGGTTAGAAGATAAGTACTTGTTGTCAGCAACTCCAGAACGCTACATAAAAAAAATGGGGCAGGATGTCATATCTCAACCCATTAAGGGTACGGCAAAACGCTCTAAGGATGCACAATTAGATAAGGAGTTGTCAGAGGCTTTGAGTAGCGATGAAAAAGAACGAAGTGAAAATATTATGATTGTGGATTTGGTAAGAAATGATTTATCCTTAACAGCATTAAAAGGGAGTGTAAACGTTGAAGAGTTATGTGAAGTTTACACCTTTCCGCAAGTCCATCAAATGATATCTACAATCCGTTCAAAGGTTTCTAAAGATACTGAACCTGTTACCCTTTTAAAGACTACCTTTCCAATGGGTAGCATGACAGGTGCACCGAAAATATCAGCGATGACTATTATAGAGGATCTAGAAGAAACCAAACGTGGATTGTATTCTGGTTCTGTGGGCTATTTTACACCAGAGGGGGACTTTGACTTTAATGTGGTAATTAGGAGTATATTATATAATGCGTCCAGATCTTATATTTCCTGTAGCGTAGGAAGTGCAATTACAGCAAAAAGTAATCCTTTGAAGGAATATGAAGAATGTCTTGTAAAAGCAAAAGCGATGCGTGAGGTTTTGGAAAATTAATAGGACACTACGAAATTAGAAACACCAGTTGCTATCTTCGTAATACAAAATTTAATATTGAAAACACAGTTTCAGAAACATATTGAAGAACACTTACCATTATTAAAAAATGGCAAAAGTCTCATTGCGATTTCTGGCGGAATTGATAGTGTGGTTTTGACACATTTGTGTCATAACTTAAAACTCAATGTTTCCTTAGCACATTGTAATTTCAATTTACGAGGTGAAGAAAGTAATGCCGATGAAGATTTTGTTGTGGAATTAGGTAAGCAATTAGATGTTGAAGTTTTTATTCAAAATTTTGATACTAAAGCCTATTCAGAATCACATAAAACATCCATTCAAATGGCAGCGCGAGAATTGCGCTATCATTGGTTTGCTGAACTGGCTGAGCAATTAGACTACGATTTTATTCTTACCGCTCATCATGCAGATGATAATTTCGAAACCTTTATAATTAATTTCACAAGAGGTACAGGTTTAAATGGATTGACAGGTATACCTGAGGTTAATGAAAATATAGTTAGGCCGTTGCTTCAATTTTCAAGAGAGGATATTGAAACTTATGCAAAAAGCAGTAATTTAAAGTGGAGAGAAGATAGTAGTAATTCGTCCCGAAAGTATTTAAGAAACAAGCTACGTCATGAGATTGTTCCAATTTTAAAAGAGATCAATCCTCAATTATTAAATAGTTTTAAAAGCACGCTTGAGAATCTTAATGATACTGCAGATATCGTAGAAGAAAGTTTAAATGCGGTGGCAAAACGTGCTATTGTTTCCATTGATGAAACTGGAATTACTTATAAAATCTCAGAATTTAAAAAGGTAAATAATCCTAAAGCCTATCTCTTTGAAATGTTTAAAGACTTTGGCTTTATGGAGTGGAATGATGTGGTTAGGCTTCTGGATGCAGAGACTGGAAAATATGTAACTTCTCAAACTCATAAACTCATTAAGCATCGCGAATATCTAATACTTTCAGGACTTCAGGTTGTTTCGGATAATGAAATTATTTCCATTAATTCCAATTCAAAAACTGTAGAAGCATCTTTTGGAATTTTACGTTTTGATGAAGCCGATACATTAAAAGATAATTCAGATGCTATTATTTTCGTGGATGCCGATAAGCTTACTTATCCTTTAGAATTGCGTATTTGGAAAACCGGAGATTACTTTCATCCTTTAGGAATGAATGGTAAAAAGAAGGTAAGTAAATTCCTTAAAGATGAAAAGCTGACACCAATAGAGAAACAGAATACTTGGGTTTTAGTTTCTAATGATGACATCCTTTGGGTTGTTGGTAAAAGAGCAGATGATCGTTTTAAAGTAACAGATTACACAAAAACTATTTTAAAAATTGAGTGGCAATGATCGTTAGAGGTAATATTATAGATATAGAAAAACGTTCAGTTTTTAAAGGTGAAATAACCATTAATAACGGTAAGATTGTCTCCATGGTTCAAAAGGACTGTGAGGAAGACCACTATATTCTTCCAGGCTTTGTTGATGCCCATATTCATATTGAAAGTTCCATGTTGGTGCCTTCTGAATTTGCTAAAGTTGCAGTAAAACATGGTACTGTAGCAACCGTTTCTGATCCTCATGAGATTGCTAACGTTCTCGGAGTGAAAGGAGTAGAATTTATGATTGAAAATGGAAAGAAAATACCTTTTAAGTTCAATTTTGGTGCGCCTTCATGTGTGCCAGCAACGTCGTTTGAATCTGCAGGAGCAATTATAGATGGTAAGGGCATTAAAACATTAATGGCTAATCCGGACATCAAATATTTGGCCGAAATGATGAACTATCCAGGTGTCATTTTCGATGATCCAGAGGTTCATGAAAAACTTAAATGGGCAAAACACTTCAATAAACCTATCGATGGTCATGCACCAGGATTACGAGGAGACGATCTGAGTAAATATATTTCTGCAGGAATTTCAACGGATCATGAGTGCTTTACCTATGAAGAAGCTCTAGAAAAGCTTCAAAAAGGCATGAAGGTTATAATTCGAGAGGGTAGTGCAGCCAAAAACTTTGAAGCATTGATTGATCTGTTAGATGATCATTATAACAATATGATGTTTTGTAGCGATGATAAACATCCTGATGACTTATTAATTGGTCATATCAACCAACTGTGTGCAAGAGCAGTAGCTCGAGGTAAAGATTTGTATAAGGTATTACAGGCTGCTTGTTTGAATCCTATAAATCATTATGGCTTAGACGTAGGTCAGCTAAAAGTAGGAGATTCTGCGGATTTCATTATTGTTAAAGACTTGAAAGCATTTAAGACTATACAAACCTATATTGATGGCAATTTGGTTTTTGATAATGGTGAGTCTATGGTGAGTCATGTCGATTTTGAAATCTTAAATAACTTCAATGTACAACCTAAAAGTGTTGAAGATTTTAAATTCAATTCTGAAACTGAAAAAATTAGAGTGATTGAATGTTTAGATGGCCAATTAATAACAAAGGAATTTATTGCTAAAGCAACTATAAGTGATGGAAATCTTGTTTCTAATACAGAGACTGATATACTTAAAATAGTTGTTGTAAATCGGTATGAAGACCAAGAACCAGCCGTTGCGTTTATCAAAAACTTTGGATTAAAAGAAGGAGCTATAGCCTCGTCTGTAGGTCATGATTCTCATAATATTATTGCTGTTGGTGAATCTGATGAAGCCATTTGTAAAGCGGTAAATTTACTTATAGAACATAAAGGTGGCATCTGTGCTGTTAGCCCTACTGAACAAAAGGTGGTTGCACTTCCTGTTGCTGGAATTATGAGTGATAAAAATGCTGAAACTATTGGTAAGGCTTACTCTGATTTAGATAATATGGCAAAGCGATTAGGAAGTACCTTGCATGCACCCTATATGAGCCTATCGTTTATGGCATTATTGGTTATTCCAGAATTAAAATTAAGCGATAAAGGCTTATTTAATGGAAAAACCTTTCAATTTACAACTGTAGAAGTATTATAAATGCCAATTATTGACGCTACATATCAACCACCATTTTGGGCTAAAACAAGTTTTGTGTCTACGGTGTTTTCTGGATTGGCTAGAAGCGTAAAAGGTGTTAAGCAAACTAGAGAGCGCATTGTGCTACCAGATGGTGATTTTCTAGATTTGGATTGGAGTTATGCTCAGACCTCATCTAATGAGGTGATTATTTTATTGCATGGCTTAGAAGGTCATGCGCAAAGACCTTACGTCACAGGAACAGCAAAATTGTTTAATGACAATGGAGTGGATGCCTGTGCTGTAAATTTTAGAGGATGTAGTGGTGAATCCAATAGATTATACCGCAGTTATCATTCTGGTGCTACCGAAGATCTTGAAGCTGTGGTAAATCATATTCTATTAAAATCTAAATATGAGGCGATTTATATTAAAGGGATTAGTCTTGGAGCTAACATGATTTTGAAATATTTAGGCGAACGCGATACTGTGCCAAAGGAAATTAAGGCAGCAATAGCAATTTCAGCACCTTGTGATTTAAAAGGTTCTTGTGATGAATTACACAGCTTAAAGAATAAACATTATGCGATAAGATTCCTTGGTCACCTTAAGAAAAAATTAGCGCCAAAATTACAGCAATTCCCTGAGCAATTGAGTATTAGCGATTTTAATTCTATTAAAAGGTTGATTGATTTTGACCAAGTGTATACGTCAAGAGCACATGGTTTTTCGGATGCTTTTGATTATTATGACAAGGCGAGTTGTTTACAATTCTTACCCAACATCAAAGTACCAACTTTAATCATCAATGCTTTAAACGATTCCTTTTTATCGGCAAGCTGTTATCCAGTAAAAGTAGCTAAAGAAAATCCAAATCTCTTTTTGGAAATGCCAAAATATGGTGGTCACGTTGGTTTTATAGATAAAAAGAATATCTATTATAACGAAAGGCGTGCTTTGGTATTTATTAAAGAATTATAATTTCTTAGTTTAGATTAAAGTAATAAATTGAGTTTTTTCTGATAAAAAGACTATTTAAATTAAGGAGTGCTATCTTAAAGACTAAGTAAATCAACATTAATTCGTAGATTTAAATAAATTAATGATCAATGCTCAAAAAAGTTTTCGCCTCAGCTGTTTTTGGTGTAGAAGCTTCAACGGTTACCGTTGAAGTTAATGTAGATAGAGGCATAGGCTATCACTTAGTCGGACTTCCAGATAATGCAATAAAAGAAAGTAACTATCGCATCGCAGCAGCCCTTCAGAATAATAATTATAGAATTCCTGGAAAGAAAATAACCATAAATATGGCACCAGCCGATTTAAGGAAAGAAGGTTCGGCCTATGATTTAACGCTTGCAATAGGAATTCTTGCTGCATCTGGCCAAATTAAAGCTGAAGATCTAGATGATTATTTAATAATGGGAGAGCTATCACTCGATGGGAGTTTACAACCAATTAAAGGTGCATTGCCCATAGCAGTTAAGGCAAGAGAAGAAGGGTTTAAAGGATTTATTCTTCCAAAGCAAAATGCAAAGGAGGCGGCTATTGTAAACGACTTAAAAGTATATGGAATAAATAATATTACTGAAGTAATTAATCATTTTGATAAGGGAAAATTAATAGAGCCAACCATTATAAATACAAGAGAAGAATTTTACAAAAATTTAGATTTCCCTGAATTTGACTTTGCGGATGTAAAAGGTCAAGAAAGCATTAAACGATGTATGGAGATTGCGGCTGCAGGAGGTCATAATATAATTCTTATAGGCCCTCCTGGTTCAGGAAAAACTATGTTGGCGAAACGTCTACCGAGTATTTTACCACCCATGACTTTGCATGAAGCACTAGAAACTACGAAGATTCACTCTGTTGTAGGGAGAGTAAAGGATAATACTGGATTAATGGCGCAACGTCCTTTTCGAAGTCCACATCATACCATAAGTGATGTTGCCCTAGTAGGTGGTGGTGCATATCCCCAGCCTGGTGAGATATCTCTATCGCATAACGGTGTTTTGTTTTTGGATGAATTACCTGAATTTAAAAGGAGTGTTTTAGAAGTTATGCGACAGCCTTTAGAGGATAGAGAGGTTACTATAAGCCGAGCAAAATTTACAGTAACATATCCTTCATCCTTTATGTTGGTAGCCAGTATGAATCCAAGTCCTGGGGGGTATTTCAATGATCCAGATGCTCCAGTAACTTCAAGTCCAGCTGAAATGCAGCGCTATTTAAGTAAAATTTCTGGTCCTCTTTTAGATCGTATAGATATTCATATAGAAGTTACACCTGTACCTTTTGAAAAGCTTTCTGATGATAGGAATGGTGAAACTTCAGTTGAAATAAGAAAACGTGTAACTGATGCTCGAGAATTACAAACGCAACGTTTTAAAGATTTAGAGAATGTGCATTATAATGCGCAGATGAATACAAAACAAATACGTGAGCATTGTAAATTAGATGAGCAATCTCTGCAACTGCTTAAATCTGCAATGGAGCGGTTAAACTTATCTGCGAGAGCTTATGATAGAATTCTTAAAGTTGCAAGAACCATTGCAGATTTGGAGTACTCAGAAAAGGTTTCAGGTAATCATATAAGTGAGGCTATACAATATCGAAGTTTGGATAGAGAAGGGTGGTTGGGATAACTTATACCAAGATCTAGTTATTTAGATCTTAAAAAGTTAAATGTATTTTTTTGAAAAACCCGCAGTTTAGAATAATTAATTTTCTTTGTTGTTGCTAATAAATGGCTATTACCAAAACCAAAATATAAACCGACAATAAGCAATTTCACATGTGATGAAAAATTGATTTTTTCCCTGAGTTTAACAATGCGTTTGCTCAAGTGTCCCTAATGATAAAAATGAATTAGTAGGGAAGAGTAATACCAATGAAAAACCATAATAATATATCTTCCCAATGTGGTGAAATGCTATAGCTATTAAGAACCCAATCCATAAATTGCAGAAAGGTCCAAGCGGCAATTAAGTAGGCATCTAAGAATTTTAAAGTTTTAATCCATTTCTTTATAAAATCAGCGGGTATTGAAATTAATCCATGGCTAACAGATTTGTCGTAAAATTTAAATTAGCGATAAGTAGTATTCTCAGTTTTTCAAGTGTAAGCACTTAAAACTTAGTTAAAACTACATTTTAACGTATTTTTACTTAGACGATTAACTCAGTATTATGAAGTACCACTTGCTAATATTTTTTTTAATCCTGTTTTTAGGATGCAGTGAGACCGCAGAAACAACATCAAAAGATGGTATGATTCTAGAACAGGTCACCATCCCAAAACTGAGCCTAGAAGAAGCCAACCGACTGGCAGAATTACCTTTGGCTTGTGTTGGTGTAGAGTATCCTAATAAATTGGGTCAAACCATTGGTGGTGATAAAGATTTACAATCTCCAAGAGCATTACATCCCTCGTTTTACGGTTGTTTTGATTGGCATTCTGCTGTTCATGGTCATTGGAGTATGGTGAGTTTATTACGACAGTTTCCAAAACTCAATAAGGCTAATGAAATGCGAGGGTGGTTAACTAAGCACATTAATAAAGCCAATATTACTCAAGAGATTGCCTATTTTAATGGTAAGTATAATAGGTCCTACGAACGAACGTATGGCTGGGCGTGGCTGCTTAAATTAGCAGAAGAATTACATAAATGGGACGATCCTTTAGCGCGCCAATTACAATTGGATTTACAACCTTTAACGGATGTAATTGTGTCTCGATATCTGGAGTTTTTACCAAAACTTAATTATCCTATTCGCGTTGGTGAGCATCCTAACACTGCTTTTGGGTTAAGTTTTGCCTATGATTATGCGGTAACTCTTAATCATGAGCCATTAAAAACAATGATAACGCAGCGCGCCAAAGCCTTTTATGCCAATGATAAAGGTTGTCCATTGGGTTGGGAGCCTAGTGGTTTTGATTTTTTATCTCCATGTTTGGAAGAAGCTGCTTTAATGAAGCGTATATTAACAAAGGATGACTTTAAAGCCTGGATAAGTGAATTTTTACCACAATTAAAAGATACGTCCTTTACCCTAGAAACGGGTATAGTGTCCGACCGTACCGATGGGAAGCTTGTGCATTTGGATGGTGTTAATTTCTCTAGAGCATGGTCTTTGAGCTACATTGCACAAGAATTACCTGAGTACAAACATTTAAAAACTACTGCTGCTCAACATATTAATTACTCTTTGCCTAGTATTGTTGGTGATAGTTATGAAGGTGGGCACTGGCTCGGAAGTTTTGCTATTTACGCTCTAAATGCAATAAACCAATAATGTTTAAATTCCTAAAAAACATAGGTCCAGGACCTCTGGTAGCAGCGGCATTTATTGGTCCAGGAACGGTAACCGTTTGCACTTTAGCCGGAGTTAATTTTGGTTATGCCTTGTTATGGGCAATGTTGCTCTCAGTTGTGGCTACTATTGTTCTACAGGAAATGTCTGCAAGACTTGGTGTAGTGTCTCAAAAAGGCTTGTCTGAAGTTTTACGGCAAGAAATACAGCAACCATTTTTAAAAACCTTAACTACTGTTTTAGTTATAAGTGCCATTGTCATTGGTAATGCTGCTTATGAAGCTGGAAATATAAGTGGTGGAGCCTTAGGGCTTGAAACTTTATTTGGAGATCAATTTATTGCTTTGGGAAGTTTTCAATTACAGTTGCTGCCATTAAGTATTGGCTTAATAGCCTTTGTGTTTCTTTATATAAGCAGTTATAAAGTTTTAGAGCGCTTCCTGGTGAGTTTGGTTGTAATTATGAGTTTGGCATTTTTATGTACAGCAGTTATTACAAAGCCTAATATTTCTGCCTTTATAGAAGGTTTGTTTGTGCCAAAACTAACAGATAAAAGTATTTTAACTGTGATTGGTTTAATTGGTACGACTGTGGTTCCTTATAATCTGTTTCTTCATGCCTCTTTAGCTAAAACAAAATGGCACAAGGCATCCGATTTGAACTTTGCAAGAAAGGATACCATTATTGCGGTTGTTTTAGGAGGTGTCGTATCGATGTGTATCATTATTTCTGCAGCGTCCATTACCGATCAAAATATTAATAATGCAGCAGATTTAGCCTTAGGCTTAGAACCCTTATTTGGTTCATATGCTAAATATTTTCTTTCTATTGGGTTATTTGCTGCAGGCATTACTAGTGCTATTACAGCACCTTTAGCTGCAGCTTATGTGGCTTGTGGTTGTTTAGGCTGGGCTTCAGAATTAAAATCTCAAAGGTTTAGAATGGTTTGGGTGTTTATTCTTGGATTGGGTGTGGTATTTGCTTCTATTGGGTTTAAATCCATTGAGATAATCAAATTTGCACAAGTGGCCAATGGTTTGCTATTGCCAATTATTGCTATTTTCCTGCTTTGGATGATGAATAAAACCTCAATTTTGGGCAGTTATAAGAACTCTAAACTTCAAAATATCATAGGTATTCTCATTGTATTAATTGCTGTTTTCCTTGGTGTTAAAGGTATTTTAAGCGTGTTTAATCTAATCTAATCTAATGAGTGACTATAGAATAGATATTAATGCCGATGTTGGTGAGGGTATAGGAAATGAAATTCAATTAATACCATTGTTGTCTTCCTGTAATATTGCTTGTGGTGGTCATGCAGGTGATTACAATACCATGACCGAGGTGGTAAGACTAGCAAAACAACATGATGTCAAAATAGGGGCTCATCCTTCTTTTCCAGATCGTATTAATTTTGGTAGGGTAGTTCTTAAACTAAAAGAGCAGGATCTGTATGAAAGTTTAAGTGCACAAATTAATTCCTTTTTAGACGTCTTAAACGAGCAAGATGCTAGCTTACATCATATTAAGCCACATGGAGCACTTTACAATCTTGCCGCAAAGGATGACGTTACAGCTCGCGTCATCGTTGAAGTTGTAAAAAATTTAGATGTGTCCGTTAAATTGTATGCACCATATAAATCTGTAATGGCTTCCCTTGCTGAACGGAATGCTATTGAAGTGGTTTATGAAGCGTTTGCAGATCGAAATTATAATACAGATTTGTCTTTAGTATCACGAAATAATGATAACGCAATATTACAAAATGAGACAGATGTTTTAGAGCATGTTCTCAGAATGGTTAAAGACCAAAATGTCTTAAGTGTTCAAGACGAAATACTACCAATTAAAGCTGCTACATTTTGTGTTCACGGTGATACATTTAATGCACTTGAAATTTTAAAATATTTACGTCAAGAATTACCAAAACAAGATGTTCTTATTGATTAAAAATTATGAGCTATAATTTAAAATATTCGCGCTATAATGAACACTCTATTTTAATAGAATGGCCTTCAATAATTGATAAAAACGTCTTAGAATCTATAATAAATTTTAAACAACAGCTAAAAGATAAGTATAGTGAACAAAAAGTTGAGGTAATCAATACATATAACTCAATATTAATTATTTATAGTTTTGCTATTGATAATTTCAATGATGAAATATTAGCCTTAAAGGCCTGTTTTGATACCACTCGAGCGGTTGAAAATCAACCCAAACGCTTATGGACAATTCCAGTCTGTTATGATCCGGATTTTGGATCCGATTTGGAAGACTACGCTAAGGCAAAACAGTTGTCAATTTCAGAGGTTATTACACAACACTCATCAGCTGTCTATACCATTTATTTTATCGGATTTTTACCTGGATTTTTATATTTGGGAGGCCTTCCAGAATCCTTAGCTCTTGACCGTAAAGCAACACCTAGTTTAGACATAAAAAAAGGAGCTGTTGCCATTGGTGGACAACAAACAGGCATCTATCCACAAGACAGTCCAGGTGGTTGGCATGTTATTGGTAATACTCCAGTACCATTATTTCTTCCAAATGAAAATCCACCTTCTGTGTTTAAGGCAGGTGATCAATTAAAATTTGAATCCATTTCTCCAGAAGAGTATGAGCAATTGAGTCTTGCAATCAAAACATCTACTTACAATTTAAAATCTACTATAATCGATGCTTAAAGTATTACAGCCAGGATTTTATGCGAGTATTCAAGATCAAGGACGTTTTGGGTTTGCTGAATATGGAGTACCTATTTCTGGTGTTATGGACCAATATGCAGCACAATTTGCTAATGCCTTATTGGATAATGACGATAGTGCATCAGTCTTGGAGATGACTATGCTAGGCGGAACGTTTCAGTTTACCGAACCAACCGTAATAGCCATAGCAGGAGCTGATGCAGACCTAAAGCTTAACGACAGCTCTGTAAAACAGCATGTGGTCCTAACAATTAAAACCAATGATATTTTGAGTATCGGCAAGATGACAAAGGGCTTTCGGTCCTATTTAGCTGTTAAAGGTGGTTTTAAATCAGAACAAGTTTTAGAAAGTTGTAGTCAGTATTATCCTATTACCAAGACCCATAGGATTGCTAAAAACGATATGATTCCTTATGAGACTTTTAAAAAGGATTATCATAAACAACATGCAACAGTAAAATTTAAAGCCTTACATTTGACGCAACCAACCCTAGAGGCTTTTAAAGGTCCGGAATTTGATCAGCTATCAACAGACCAACAAAACCAGCTTATTAATACAATATTTACGGTATCTAAGAATAATAACAGGATGGCTTATCAATTAGAACCATTGCTAAAGAACTCAATGCAATCCATTATCACAGCACCTGTATTACCAGGAACTGTACAATTAACACCAAAAGGTAACCTCATTATTTTAATGCGCGACAGCCAAACTACAGGAGGTTATCCAAGGGTGTTGCAACTTACAGCAGCCTCCATAAATGCGTTGGCACAAAAGTCGATTGGCAAGCCTCTAAAAATCAGACTGAAAGCCTAAAGCTACAGGAATAATTCTAATAAAGGATTTGTGTTCTGCCATTATTTCCATAATTTTAACCTAACCCTAAAATTCTAAAATCCCTTAATTTAGTAACAATAAAAACTAATTATTAATTTCTAAACTTACTGAAAATGAGCAATCCTAAAGGCTTAATTACGCCAGAACAGGCGAAGACTTTAAACGATGCCTATACAAAAAGGCATCAATTGATTAGTGATAACATCACTATGCGTCCAGACAACAGATCCTCTTGGTACTCCCTTGAGGATATTAAAAATTATTTGGCACTTGCTGAGGCACAGGCTAAAGAGCTTGGTTACGAAATGGATGGCATCCGTATTTACTGTGGTGCTTACCCAGAAGACAATGGTAAGGCAGGTTATTCAACGTCATTTATTGTACCTACTATTAATGAGAGTAACGGTGAAGATGGTAGTGGGTCAAGCCCAGATATGCCTGGAGGTAATGGTTTAAATATTGGAGGTCAAGGGCATCCACCAGGAGCCAATTATCCGCAATAATGATCCATTATGTCTTTTGGACTATTAATAATTCATATCGTTGAATTGCTAGCTGCGTTAGCTGGTTCCTATTATTGGTTAAAGACAAAAGATCAAACCATAAGGCCATTTGTTTGGTACTTATGGTTTGTGGTTTTTATTGAAACAATTGGTATGTATACTTATTTGTATGATTACGTTGATAATCCAATAATCAATTGGTTGGAGCACTCTTTTATGAGACGGAATACTTGGTTGTATAATATTTATGATTTAGTTTCTCTTTTACTTATTTGGATGTTTATGAAGCGTAATATAAAGGTCAGTTTTTCTCATAAGGTGATTAATATTACAGTTTTTTTATGCATAGGTATCATCATCTTGTATTTTTTCTTTAGCGGAAACTTCTTTGTAACAACGATTGACTATGCTTTTGCAATTGCTACTTTTGCAATCTTTACCATGGCTCTTATTTATTTGTGGGAACTAGTTAGAAGTGATCAAATTTTAAGTTTTTATAAAGACCATGTATTTTATATCATTATAGCGATGGTGCTTTTTTATATCTGTATAACTCCTATGTTGCTCTTTCAAGAATATTATTTAGAGATAAACAAAAGTTTCATACAGTTTAGAGAGCTTTTGCTTACCATTTCAAACATAATTTTATACTCATGTTATATTTTTGCGTTCTTTTATTCATTGCATCACAAAAAGAAATTGGAGCTGCAGAAATAGTTTTAATCAGCTATGTAATTTTCTTTACACTTGTTATTATTTTGACATTTGTGGTGTTTTTTACGGTTTTTCAAAGGCGCAAAAATCAGATGTTAATTACCCAGTTTGAGCAGAAAGAAGAATTTGAAGCGGAACTCATTAAAACCCAACAAGAAATTCAAGACCAGACCTTAAAGCATGTGGGTAGAGAATTGCATGATAATGTAGGGCAACTCTTATCCTTAGCCACCATGCAAATGAATGCCTTGTCTAAAGTGGCCTCAGATGATATTCAATCTAAAGTGAGTAATGCCTCAGAAGCGATTAAAGAAAGTTTAACCGAAGTACGGTCCTTATCTAAATCACTTAACAGTGATGTGATATTTAATCTCGGTTTTTTTGCAACCATAGAAAATGAAATACAACGGCTTAACAAATCACAATTAATTGAGGCCAGCCTCAGTACAAAAGGCGACTTAGTGAAATTTGAGAATAATAAAGATGAAACCATATTGTTTAGAATTTTACAAGAGTTCTTTTCCAACTCCCTAAAGTATGCAGAAGCTGAGACCTTTAAGGTGCATTTAGATTATCAAAAAGGGCAATTAATTATTACGGCAAAAGATGATGGAAAAGGGTTCGATATTGATGCCATTCAACAAGGATCAGGTTTAACCAATATGAAAAAACGTGCAGAGCTAATTAATGCAACATACAACTTAGAATCATCAATAGGAAGGGGAACCACCTTAACACTTATCTATCCTTATAAACTAGAGTCTTAGGCTTCACAAGCTTGCCATAAACTATCACTAGGAACAGGAGCTGTTATAGAGATGGTTTCTTTTTTAACAGGATGTATAAACTCTAAAGTTCGAGCATGTAGACTAATACTGGCGTCTTTATTACTGCGACTAAACCCATATTTTAAATCCCCCTTTATAGGGCAACCTATTTTGGAAAGCTGACAGCGGATTTGATGATGACGTCCGGTTTCTAAGTTAATATGTAATAAAACAAAATTGTCTAAGCTTTTGAGTACGCTATAGCTAAGAATTGCTTTTTTACTGCCTTCAACCTCACGATCAAATGCTGTAGATTTATTGTTCTTAGGATTTTTACGTAACCAATGTACCAATCTATCGTTTTGTTTTGGAGGTGTGTTTTTTACTAACGCCCAATAGGTTTTATTGGCTTTCTTTTCAGCAAATAGTTTATTTAAACGTGGTAAGGCTTTACTGGTTTTTGCAAAAAGAACGAGACCTGTCGTTGGGCGATCAAGTCGATGTACCACGCCTAAATATACATTACCAGGTTTATTGTACTTGTCTTTGATATAAGCCTTTACGACATCGCTTAAAGGAGTGTCTCCAGTTTTGTCTCCTTGTACAATATCTCCGGCACGTTTGTTAACGACAATAATATGATTGTCTTCATAAAGGACTTGAAGGTTAGACGGGTTAGATCTATTAGATTTGTTGGACATGTTAGATAATAATATTATCGATTTGCTAAACTAAAGTTGATTTAAATTTTGAAATCATTTTTATAATTTCATCTAATTCACTCAAAATGGTTGTTAATTCTATAGTAGTTAAAAAATTTAAATCAGAGGCAATTAGTAACTGGGTTTCTATTTCATAAGCAGAACCAATTGCAATTTGTAAAAATCTTAAAAAGTCTTTGTTAGAATTTCTGGAAGATCCTTCCGCTATATTAGAAGGTATGGAAACGGAAGCTCTTCTTAGTTGATTTGTCAATCCAAATTTCTCAGAATCAGGAAATTTAGAGGTAACATTATAGATTTCTGAACAGAATGATCTACTTCTTTTCCAAATTTGTAATTCTTTAAACTTATGAGGCATAGAAGTTAGTTTATCTAAGAAATCTAGAAGTCTGATTGATCTATCAGATCTAAATTAATATTGTTCTTTGTCGCTTGGAAAATCTCCACTTTTAACATCTTTACCATACTGTCTAAAAGCATTGGTCATGTCTTCATAGAGATTCATGTAACGTCTTAGAAAGCGTGGGTTGAATTCATGCGTCATACCCACCATATCGTGAGTAACAAGGACCTGTCCATCAACACCATCACCAGCACCAATGCCTATAATAGGAATTGATACACTCTCAGCCACTTCCTTAGCAAGCGCTGCTGGTATTTTCTCTAAAACAATGGCAAAACAACCAGCCTTTTCTAACATTAATGCATCTTCTTTTAGTTGCTGTGCTTCCTGTTCTTCTTTGGCCCTTACTGTATAGGTGCCAAATTTATAAATGGATTGCGGAGTTAAGCCTAGGTGACCCATCACAGGAATTCCAGCATGTAAAATACGTTTAATAGATTCTTTTATTTCTTTACCGCCTTCCATTTTTACAGCATGTCCACCAGACTCTTTCATGATTCTGATAGCAGAACGTAGGGCTTCTTTAGGATCACTTTGATACGTACCGAAAGGCAGATCTACCACGACCAAGGCGCGGTCAATGGCTCTTACTACAGACGAGGCATGATAAATCATTTGATCTAAGGTAATAGGCAAGGTAGTTTCGTGACCTGCCATGACATTACTGGCAGAATCACCAACCAAAATGACATCAATACCAGCTTCATCTACAATTTTAGCCATGGTGTAGTCGTAAGCTGTAAGCATAGAAATCTTTTCGCCACGTGCTTTCATATCTACGAGGCTCTTAACAGTGATTCTTTTATATTCTTTTTTTGCGACTGACATAGGCTTGAAATTATAGTGTTGGTAAAAATAGTGAGTTTTGTTAAACTTTTTTAATCTAAGCTATAAATACTGGTAAATCCTTAATTTCCTTCCAAACTATCTCATTATGAAATCTATCCTATTTGCTCTTGTAGGCCTTATTTGTCTCAATCTTAATGCCCAAAAATCAGAAGAAGAACAAGTTAAAGCCACTATTATTGAATTCTTTGATGCTTTTCATAAGCAAGACACTGTTAAGTTAAAGGCTATGGCAAAAGATGAAATTACCTTACAATCCATTGCTGTAAATAAAGAAGGGAAGACTGTACTTTAAGAAAGTGAATATGCAGATTTTGTAAGAAGTATTGCCAGTATTCCTAAAGATAGAACCTTCGAAGAAAAATTACTAAGTTTTAGTATTCAAGTCGATGGAAAAATGGCAAATGCTAGGACGCCATATGAATTCTGGTATAATGGCACGGTGTTAATTCTTTTCAATTGATAAAAGAAGATGCAACTTGGAAGATTCTTTATTTGGTTGATACCAGAAGACGCGAAGACTGTCAAGACTAACAATCGGTAAGATGCACTCCAACTGCTAAGCCTCCTTCAGAGGTTTCTTTGTATTTGGTATTCATATCCTTAGCGGTTTCCCACATCGTATGTACCACTTTATCCAAGGGTACCTTAACGTTATTGTGATCTGTATCTAAAGCCAATTCAGCAGCATTGATGGCCTTAATGGCTCCCATAGAATTACGTTCTATACAAGGCACTTGAACCAAACCACCAATAGGATCGCACGTAAGCCCTAAATGGTGTTCCATGGCAATTTCAGCAGCGACTAAAACCTGTTCTGGTGAACCGCCCATTAATTCGCAAAGTGCTCCTGCCGCCATGGCTGAAGAGACACCGATTTCTGCTTGACAACCTCCCATTGCAGCACTAATGGTGGCTCCCTTTTTAAAGATACTTCCAATTTCACCTGCCACCAGTAAAAACTTTTTGATGTCTTCAAAATTGCCATCATGATTTTCAATCACTAAATAGTACATGAGAACAGCTGGAATAACACCTGCACTTCCATTAGTAGGTGCAGTAACTACACGACCTAAAGATGCATTAACTTCATTTACAGCCAGTGCAAAACAGCTTACCCATTTAAGAATTTGGCGAAACTTTACTTCGGTATCTCTAATAACATTTAACCATTCAATAGGATTGGTATATTGCACTTCTCCTATGAGATTTTTATGCATATCAAAAGCACGTCGTCTTACATTGAGACCACCAGGTAGATTACCTTCGGTATGGCAACCTGTATACATGCATTCTAACATGGTATTCCAAATGCGCTTAAGCTCAAGGTCTATAGTGGCTTCGTCTCTTATCGACTTTTCATTTTCTAAAACCACTCCCGAAATGGGTAAATTGAGTTGATGACAGAATTTTAAAAGCTCTTCACCATAAGAAATAGGATAGGGAAAGGTACAATAGAAAATAATCTTATTCGCCTTAGAAACCTTGCGCTCTTCTTGGACTACAAATCCACCGCCAATAGAGTAGTAGGTCGACTTATAATTGCGGCCATTAATTAAGGCAGAAAAGGATAAACCATTGGCATGAAACGGTAAAAATTGCTTATTAAAAATGATGTCTTGTTTAAAATCAAATGGAATCGATTTTTCATTATTGAATTGTAGCTTTCCTGTATTTTTTATTTGAGCAACGATACCATCAATATCCGCAACAGGAACACATTCAGGATCAGCACCACTTAAACCGAGCATGACGGCAAAATCTGTGGCATGACCTTTTCCAGTTAATGATAGAGAACCGTATAGATTAACACTGATCTTCTCAACCTTAGAAAATCTGTTTTTTTCTTTAAGATCGGTAATCCAGCGCTCTGCTGCACGCCAAGGTCCTAAGGTATGTGAACTCGAAGGTCCAATACCAATTTTAAGCATATCAAAAACTGAAATGCATTCCATAGTGTATTGATTTAGTCGTTACAAATATAAAGTTTGTAGACTAGGAAAAGGATAAAAAAAAGCCTCACTTAACTAGTGAGGCTTTACTAATTTTTTGGAATGGTTTTCTAACGTCTTTCAAATTCTGTGATGCCATACACATTCATTACATTTTCTAAATTAGAATAATCGATACGTCCTACATTATCTGCTGGAACAACAACTACTCTAAATACTTGAGCATCTGTGTAAGACGGATCTAATAAAGAGAAGTCTGTAGTGCCATCTAAAAAGAAACGGACATCGTTTTGCGTAAAGTCAAAATTATAAACTAAAGTACCGTCATTAAAATATTCGGTTTGAGGTAACAGACGCCAGATGTCTTGGCCACCATCAACTTCCCAGGAAATATAAACTAGAGTAACATCCGTTGGGAAAACATCGAACCCATAAGGTTCTATAAATTCATAATTGTCTTCTGGTGTAAAGTCTAAAACAATTTCAAAGGCTGAAGAGACAATTAGGCCACCATCTTCGCCGTCTTGACCATCAAAGCCATCAAAACCTGGAGGTCCTTGAGGGCCTTCACAAGCTATAAATAATAATGCAAATACTGTAATAAAGGATAATATGCGTTTCATATCTAAATAATTAATAGTTTTTATTAAGTATATCAAAGGGTATTCCAAACTCATCTCAGAGAAAAAATCTTTTGAAAAAACATATATGACATCATGTCACTTTTTTTGTCATGGCATAATACTTGACCTAATGAAAGCGAGTTTAAAATGAAATAATAAAACACGTTCCGTGAAAACGGAAATAAACCAGAACATATAATTATGAGTAAGATTATTGGAATTGATTTAGGAACAACCAACTCTTGCGTCTCTGTAATGGAGGGTAATGAGCCAGTTGTAATCCCAAACGCTGAAGGTAAGCGTACTACGCCTTCAGTTATCGCTTTCGTTGAAGGTGGTGAAATAAAAGTTGGTGACCCTGCAAAAAGACAAGCAGTAACTAACCCAACTAAAACTGTTTATTCTATTAAACGTTTTATGGGTAACAAGTACTCAGAGTCTAAGAAAGAAGCAGAGCGTGTACCATATAAAGTAGTTAAAGGAGATAATGATACTCCGAGAGTAGATATTGATGGACGTTTATATACTCCTCAAGAATTGTCGGCTATGATTCTTCAAAAAATGAAGAAAACAGCTGAAGACTATTTAGGACAAGATGTATCTGAAGCAGTAATTACAGTTCCAGCATATTTTAATGACGCACAACGTCAAGCTACTAAGGAAGCTGGTGAAATTGCTGGATTAAAAGTAAGACGTATTATTAATGAGCCTACTGCAGCAGCATTAGCTTATGGATTAGATAAAAAATCTACAGATCAAAAAATCGTTGTGTTCGATTTTGGTGGTGGAACACATGACGTGTCTATCCTAGAATTAGGAGATGGTGTTTTTGAAGTATTATCAACTGATGGTGATACACACTTAGGTGGTGATGATGTAGACGAAAGAATTATAGATTGGTTAGCTGAAGAATTTATAGCTGATGAAGATATGGACTTGCGTAAAGACCCAATGGCTTTACAACGTCTTAAAGAAGCGGCTGAAAAAGCTAAGATTGAGTTATCATCTTCTGCACAGACAGAGATTAACTTACCATATGTAACAGCAACAGCAAGTGGACCAAAACACTTAGTACGTACATTAACACGTTCTAAATTTGAGCAGTTAATTGACGACTTAATTAAAAGAACTATTGAGCCATGTCAAACAGCTTTAAAAGCAGCAGGTTTATCTAAATCTGATATTGATGAAGTTATCCTAGTAGGTGGTTCTACACGTATTCCAGCGGTTCAAGAAGCTGTTGAGAAGTTCTTTGGAAAAGCACCGAGTAAAGGTGTAAATCCAGATGAGGTAGTGTCTTTAGGAGCAGGTATCCAAGGTGGTGTATTAACAGGTGATGTAAAAGACGTTCTTTTATTAGATGTGACTCCATTATCATTAGGTATTGAAACTATGGGTAATGTTATGACAAAGCTTATCGATGCTAATACAACGATACCTACAAAGAAGTCTCAGGTATTCTCTACAGCGGCAGATAATCAGCCTTCAGTAGAAATTCATGTATTACAAGGTGAGCGTCCTATGGCAGCGGATAACAAGACTATTGGTCGTTTCCATTTAGATGGCATTCCACCAGCAAGACGTGGTACACCACAAATTGAAGTTACTTTTGATATTGATGCTAATGGTATCATTAAAGTATCTGCTGAAGATAAAGCCACTGGAAAGAAACAAGACATCCGTATTGAAGCATCATCTGGATTAACAGAAGACGAAATCCAAAAGATGAAAGCTGAAGCGGAAGCTAACGCAGAAGCAGATGCAAAAGCTAAGGAAACTGCAGATAAGTTAAATCAGGCTGATGGTATGATCTTCCAAACTGAAAAGCAATTAGAAGAGTTTGGTGATAAACTATCTGATGATAAGAAAAAGCCTATTGAAGATGCACTTGCAGAATTGAAGACAGCTTACGAAACAAAGGATATTGTAGTTATTGAACCAGCTTTAGAGAAAATCAATGAGGCTTGGAAGGTAGCAAGTGAAGAAATGTACAAAGCACAGGCAGAAGCTCAAGGTGGAGCGCCAGGACCTGATGCTGGAGCACAAGGGCAACCTGCAGATGAAGGAAGCGACGTTGAAGATGTAGATTTCGAAGAAGTGAAGTAATTTATGTTACTTTAAATATTGAAAAAGCCTGCTTTATTAAGCGGGCTTTTTTTTATCCTTTAAAATCCATAACTTAAGGAATGTGTTAAAAATCAGAGTATTGGTAAACTAAATAAATGAGTGCTTATTAATTTCAACATCCATAATTGGTAGGCTGTCGAAAAGTTGACATGGTTTATACCTTTTTAACTTTCAAGCCTTGTTTATCTCTTATCAAAACTATAATTTAACGCAACTGTAATGAGCAAATGAGACACTTTTGTGATGAGGGATAAGAGTTTTAGAGAACAAGTTTTCTGGATGTTAGACAGTTTTAATGGAAGCCCAATTAAGTCTGCCCTACATGAAACTATTGTTACATTAAATCGACATAACGATTCTAATGAGGCTAAAACGGCATTGGAAAAACTCATAAAACACGCCACTTCAACGACAGGGTATTACAGGTCATATTCTGGTAATGCTTCAATTGATGAATTTCCGCTAATCAATAAGAACATTATCCGAGATAATCTTAGTCAGTTTTTATCTTCAAAATGTGTTATCAATAAGTGCAGGAAAGTATCCACAAGTGGATCTACAGGCACACCGTTTAGTGTTTATCATAATAAACAAAAAACGAATAAGAATAAAGCGGATAACATTTACTTTTCTTCTAAGTCTGGTTATACCATTGGCGATTACCTCATTTATATAAAAATATGGCCCGAGTCCTTAAACAAGCTACAGTCTATAAATTTGAAGGTCAGAAATATTCATCCTCATAGTGTGTATGATCTTTCAAGCGAAAACATTGAAGATTTAATAGAAAAAATTAACTCCGTCGATAAAAATGTGGCCCTTATTGGATATGCTTCTGCTTTCGAAAAAATTTGTAAGGATTTGGATAGTAAATCAGAGAATCTAATTACATTTAGACCAACATCCATTATTACTATTTCAGAGGCGTTGAATTCTTATACTAGAAATGCAATTAAAAAGCACTTTGGTATCTACCCAATTTCAAGATATTCTAATAATGAAAACGGAATAATTGCTCAGCAAATGTCATCTGATAACCCCAATTTTAAAATAAATACATCTAGTTATTTAGTTGAAATGTTTGATTTAAATCAGGACAATAAAATCGGTTTTGGACAACGTGGAAGAATTGTGATTACAGATTTATATAATTATGCCACCCCTTTAATTCGCTATGATACTGGAGATGTCGGAATAATGCATTTGGATGAGAATAACCAACCCTATTTTTCTCAAGTATTAGGGCGAAAGCTGGATCTTATCTATGATACTAAAGGAAATCTTGTTCCTGAGCATCTATCGGCCAAGCTTTGTAACTATGGACAATTTAAACAGTTCCAATTGGTCCAAAAAAAACGTAAAGAATATCTGATTAACCTAAATACAACTAAGAAGGTTGACGAGGAAAGGATGATTACTGAATACAAAGGCTATTTTGGAGATGATGCCAAGATAAATATTAATTATGTGGATGAAATACCCTTATTAAGGTCTGGGAAGCGTCAAGAGGTGGTCAATGAATATTACGCTAAGAAAAGCAGATAAGTCACAAATTATAGATTGTTATTACTTTTTATCGGATTAATTATTGATTTTAGGTAATGTTAATATAATTTGTAGTTCATTTAAATCCCAAATCATAAATGAACAAGCTGATTATCAACTTTACTCCTACGGGAATGATACCTACTAAAGACATGACTCCTCATGTTCCGGTAACTATAAACGAAATTGTAGAAGACGTGCATCGTGCCTATGAATTGGGTATTACAATGACACATATTCATGCACGTGATGAAAAAACAGGGGAACCAACTTACAGAAAAGAGGTATATGCTGATTTAATTAATGGCATTCGTAAATATGCGCCAGATTTAGTCATTTGTGCATCCTTAAGTGGGCGTAATTTTAATACGCTTGATAAACGTGCTGAGGTACTTTCTTTAGAAGGTAATCTTAAACCGGATATGGGTAGTTTAACCTTAAGTTCTTTAAATTTTAATAAGGTGGCAAGTATGAATGCACCAAGCATGATTGAAGATCTTGCAAAAACTATGAAGGAAAAGGGTATTGTACCAGAATTAGAAGTCTTTGATGTCGGGATGATTAATTTTGGGAAATACTTAGTAAGGAAAGAGTATATCGTACCTCCTTTATATTACAATCTACTTTTTGGCAACATCGCTTGTGCGCAAACAAATCTTTTACATACAGGAGTAATGCTTAATGATATTCAAGATGATTCTCTTGTAAGTATTGCTGGTATTGGTAATGGACAGCTTATGATGAATTCTTTAGCAATTGCTATAGGGAAAGGCGTCAGAGTTGGATTGGAAGACAATATTTGGTTCGATACTGAACGCACAAGATTAGCTACTAATTCATCATTAATTGAGCGAATACATACTATAGCAAAAGCTAATAATAGAGACGTGATGACTCCATCTGAATTCCGCGTTCAAATGAATATGGAACCTGGATACGGTCGTTATGGTAGAATATATTAAAATTAATTATCATGGAAGGAGATAAGAACGGGCTATCCTATCGGATAGAATGGATATCTAACATAATTAGTCATGGTCTTTTTTGGCACGGAGTAAGAAATAATCTAGCGAAAATAGGATTAGATTTTATGCCTTACTATTGGGTAAAGGAGGCAGTAGACCCTGTTAATCCTCCACAAATAAGAGGAGAACATGAGGCTTTTAAAATTTCAATTTTTGGGGAGGAGGAGATCAATTATATTAAGAATACAATTATTGGTATTGAACAAAAAGATCTTATAGCAGATTTAAAAAACGGTGAAATATGTATTGGTTTAAAACATAATAGTGATATAGCCGCTTATATGTTTATTAAAAGAAAACCTTTCATATTTAGAAAACGAAGCTTTAATTTAACATCTTCAGAGAGTTATTTACATAGTATGTATACGTTTGAAGCTTACAGAGGGATGAACTTAGCGCCTTACCTTCGTTATCATAGTTATAAGTATTTAGAAAAAGAAAATGTAAAGACTTATTTTAGTGTAAGTGAATATTTTAATAAGTCTACAATTAAGTTTAAGAAAAAGCTAAATTCTGAGCCGATTAAACTATATCTGAGTCTAGTACTGTTTAAGCGATGGACCATGAATTTTAGACTTAAGAGTTTTACCTAATTAAATGTTTGATGAGGTAATATTAGAATTATGAAAATGCAAAAAGAGTTTATTAAATCGATTGAATGCTTTACAACCGTTAACTAAAAATAACCTCTTTTTACATGGAATAAGACATATCTTAGCATAACTGGGAATTGTCTTAATGCCTTACTACTGGGAAGTGAGATTTATGAATACGGATACACTGAAAAGGAGATGATAAATCGCTTGATAAAGTGTCTTTTTTGGGTGCTGAAGCACTGATCTTTTTAAAACAAAATGTTATCGGAATTAGTTCTTAAGATTTAATTTCTAATTTGTAAAGAGGTGACTTTTGTTTTGTATTAAAAAATGCTATTTATTCTTTTATTAAAAGTAGAGATGTTGATTTTAGGGGTAGAAAATCTAAAGTAAGACCTCATGAGAACTATGTCTTTAAAACCTACATATGTGAGGATTTTTGAGGTAAGAAGGTGGTGTCTTATCTCAAATGTCAAAACTATAAGTTATTTCAGGAAAACGGTATATAGGCCTATTTCTCTATAAGTAAGTATTTTAATAGGTCAATATTACGTTAGAAACGATAATTAAAAGTAAAACCAAAACAGTTGTTTTTAAGTGTTTTTTATTAAATCGCTGGAAATTTATTTTTACATTTAGAATATTACCAATAGACGTATTGCTTAATAAATGTAGTTAATGAAATTCATTGAGAAATAGTACTAAGAAAAGTTAGAAATGATTAGATATTACCCTATAAAGCTGCGTATAAAGCGTTTTGTTTCTTTCATTGAGGGTTGCTTAACCAAATTAAATCATAGAATGAATTCTAGGAAGAAGGTTAGGCAATTGATGAGTTATATTAAAATTGATTACTTAACCTCTACAGAGAATAAAAGGGTAAGACAGTATTTCAAATCTAGGGGGTATAATTTAAAGCACACTGACTGGCATGCTTATTATCGAACTTTAAATGGTGAATTACACGAATCTTATATTCCATTAGGGCTTTTTAAGTCGGAATTGTCACCTAAATTAAATGATAAGCTAAAGTGGCCAGCACTATTAGATAAAAACCTTTTATATCGCATTTTCAGTGATTTTGATCAACCAACACGAATTATTCAAAATATAAATGGGTTTTATTATAAAAATGATAAAGTTATATCAGAAATTGAGGCTATTAAATGGGTTAGCCAACAAACACAAAAACTGATAATAAAACCAAGTATTGACTCTGGAGGCGGAAAGAAAGTAATAGTTTTTAATGTTCTAAATGGAGTTACATCATATAATAATTTTACCGTTGAGCAACTTTTATTGCTTTATAAGAATGATTTTATAATTCAAGAATTCTTGGAGCAGAGTAATGCAATGCGCCTACTTAATCCTACAAGTTTAAACACGCTTAGAGTAATTTCTTATTTAAATAGGGATGGAGTAAATATTCTTCGTGTAGCTGCAAGAATAGGTGGATTAAATAGTGAAATTGATAATTATAAGGCTGGCGGTTTACTTTGTAATGTAGACGAAAATGGTCAATTTGGGTCTTTTGGATGCACTAAAAGAGGTGAAATCAAAGAGAATACATTTAACGGTGCTAAACTAAGTGAGTGTTCGGTTCCAAATTTTGGTCTCGTTGTTAAGATGATTAAAGCAATGCATATCAAAATTCCATATTTTAAAATGGTATCATGGGATATTGCTATAAATAAAGATGATAAACCAGTTTTAATTGAATACAACACCTATAATCAAGGATTAGAAGTTCAAATAGTCACAGGACCGGTGTTTAGCGATTTTACTGATGAGATTTTAAAACTTTGTAAAGACTGAAATACAACCATTAGCCTTATATGTATATATATCATTATATAAAGAATAAGTATGTCAAGCGTGGTATGCGTGCCTATCGTGCTTATAGACAATTTCGAGATGGGATTAGTGCTAGACGGTATATGAGATCTTTAATGCGTAAGCATAATTTCCCAGAGCTATCTAAAGACCAAATTGACGAAGCAAAATCATATTATAAATCAAGAGGTTATAATCTAATAAACACGTATTGGCATCAATATTACACTAATATAAATGGAGAGTTTCATAAAGAATACATGCCGTATGATATTTTTAATCCAATCATAAATCCGAGACTGAATCAAATTAAACAATCGCCTGCATTGTTAGATAAAAATTTTACTTATAATTTATTTAAAGATTTCAATCAGCCAAAGCGAATAGTACAGAATATTAATGGATTTTATTTTATAAATGATACCATAGTGAGTTTAAATGAAGCAGTACAGGCATGCAAAAATTATAAGAAACCTTTAATAATTAAGCCAACAATCGAAACAGGAGGTGGGAAAATGGTTAATCTATTTGCAACCGATGGGGAAAAGACAAGCTTAGACAATCTGTGTATAAAAGACTTGTTTAAAGTATACAAGAAAGATTTTATTCTACAGGAGTGCTTAGAACAAAGTGACGTGTTAAAATCACTTAATCCATCTAGTTTAAATACACTTCGTGTTGTTTCCTATTTAAACGATGAAGGCGTACACATCCTAAATTCGGTTTTAAGAGTGGGTAAAGATGGTTGTGTTACCGATAACTTTTCTACAGGAGGTCTTTTTTGTGGAATTAAAGAAAATGGTGATTTGAAAGGGAAAGGATATAATTCTAAGGGAGGAGTAGTTGAAATGTCTTACACTGGAATTCCTTTGAAGGAATGTAAAATCCCTAACTATATAGCTCTAAAGGACATGGTAAAATCAATGCATTTTGTAGTGCCATATTTTAGGATTATTTCGTGGGATATAGGAATAGATAAAAATAACACGCCTTGTTTAATTGAGTACAATACAGCAAGACAAGGTATAGATTTACAAATTGCAGCTGGGCCATATTTAGGAAAATTTACAGATGAAATTTTAGCAATAGGATTAGAGTAAGCCTAAGCTTTTTTATAGTTATTCATTACCTTTCTTCGTTTCCCAGAAGATAACGGAGGAATTTCGTCAACATAAGTTATTTTAACATCTGCATCAGAACCAAAATCAGATTTGATATCTTCTATCAATTCACTTTCAAAAGAAAATGTTGCATCTTGCAAATTTAATTTGACCTCATATTCTTTTTCACCTTGTTGAATAAATTGGTATTGCTTTAATAAATGATAGTAATTGTAGAATTTCGTATAAATTACAAATGAAGACACTAAATTTCCTTGTGAATCATAAATCACATCCATTTTTCTACCTTCAATTTGTTCCAATTCCATTACTCCCTGCTTATTAATGCCGAGCTTGGCTATATCACCTGTGTCGTACCTTATAATTGGCATGGCATAGTTAAACAAATCAGTTACGACAATTCGTCCAAATTCACCAGGTAAAACTGGGTTGTCATTGTCTAGGTTTAGAATTTCAACAAAATAACTCGCATGATTAATAACAAATCTATTAGGCGATTCTAAGGTTTGTTGGGCAATTATACCTACTTCCTCACTAGAATATCTTGAAAGGACTTGAGTGTTTAAATGTCTACCAAGAGTTGATTTTGTATAAGGATTTAAATATTCTGAATTTGCAACAGCTGCAGTAATACCTAAATTATTTAGTGTTATGTTATTTTTCTCTAAGTATTGTGCAATTAATTCGTAGGACGAAGCAAAGCCGAGCATGGTCTTTTTGTTTTGAGAATCTTTTTTTAAAAGCGCAACAAACACTGCAATTCGATCATCAGTCATTCTTGAAATATCAAATTGAACAGCATTTTGTAACCATGATTTTATTTTCCCTTTTTCATTATGTCCACGCCAAACCTCTAATTCGTATAGTCTATTACCAACCTCGAAGCCTGATTGATTAAAAAAGTAAATAGCATCAGCATGATTGCGATGTCTTTTTGCCTTATTTTGAAAAAGGAAAAAAGGTACACCAGTAGACCCACTTGTAGAAACTTTGAAGTTGTCTTCGTTTATAAACTTCCGAGATTGAAAAGCTTCAAAATTATCTTGTATTGTTGTTTTCCTCACAACTGGAAAATCTGAAATTGAGAAGGCTTTATTTAAATGATTATAAAAATCAGTTGTTTCAATGGCATGTTCTAATATACCTTTGAGATAATATTCTTTAAGTTCTTTAGCGTTTTTAGAATTTGGCTGTTCAACTCCTAATTGAACCTGTTTTAATTGCTGTTTCACTTTACCTCCTTTTATGGAGTCGATTAGCCAAAAGCTATTGTTTCTTATTTTATTGAGTAACATGAGATAACTATCCTAAATATTTGGAGTCTTTTGCTCTTTCTTTTACCCTGTTAATTGGGATGCCAAAGGCTAGTTTGAAATCACCAACGGGTTTTAATACTAATGAGGCTGCACCAATTACGGTATAATTTCCTATAGAAATATTTTGGGCTAAACATGCTCTTAAACATATTGCAGAACAATAACCGATATGGACATTTCCACCAGTTATGACACCTGAAGCTAAACTAGAGAAGTCTTCCATAATAGAGTCATGACCAAGCGACGATTTAGTATTGAGAATACAAAATTCACCGACTTTGGCATCAGCGTTTACAACAGCATGTGCCATAACAACAGTTCCTCTAGAAATCTCAACATCCGAAGCAATGGTTGCAGTTGGATGCACTGCGGAAATAAATGGTAAATCAGGGGCTATTTTCGAAATATTAAGATAAGCTTGTTGTCTTGTATAATTGTCACCGATTCCGATTATAATACCTTCAATATTGTGCTTTAAAATGATATCCGTTAGATGACTCAGATTACCTAGTACAGCATACCCATAAATTTTCTCGTTAATTGACTTAAAGCAATCAATATAACCGGATATATTATAGTCTTTTTTCTTGTGAAAAATATCTACGATCATTTTGGAATGTCCGGATGCACCATATATTAAAATGTTCTTCATTTTATTTAAAATAGGTTGTTCAATTATTATAACGTCTTATAGAGTTTTGGGATAGAAATCAAAGATATTAACATTGTCGAGAAAGCACTATTTATAGCGCTAAACAGTATAAATTCACCTATGAAATGTTAAATCGTTGTGAATTAAAAGCTTATTTTTAAAGGCTTGTAAACTAATTGATTTGGGATTTAAGAAACAACTAAAGATTAGTAAGTTACCAAAAAATATAGCGGTTAAACTAACTGCTAAAGGGGAGCACTCTGTTGTTAGGGGCCACCCTTGGATATTTTCAAATAGTATTATTAAGATAAATCAAGATGCAAATACAGGCGATTTAGCTATCATTTTTGATAAAAATAAGAATAGAGTTATTGGAATTGGTTTGTATGATGCAAAATCACCAATTCGTATAAAAATGATTCATAATGCTGAAGCAAAAGCAACCATTAACAATGAATTTTTTCATCAAAAAATTCAACATGCTTTTAATAAACGCGTAGATTTACTGCGGACTGAAACAAATAGTTATCGCTTAATTTATGGCGAAAATGATGGTTTCCCAAGTTTGATCGCTGATGTCTATAACAAGGTTTTAGTAATAAAGCTATATTCGGAGATATGGTTGCCATATTTAGAAGGTATACTTAAAGGCTTAAAGGAGGTCTCCAATACAGATACTATTGTTATGAGGTTAAGTAGGTCACTTCAAAATAGTATGAATCATAGCCTTAAAGATGGTGAAGTTCTTTTTGGAAATCTTGATAATGATGTAGTTCAGTTTATCGAACATGGTATAAAATTTTCAGCCAATGTGATTAAGGGTCACAAAACAGGTTATTTTTTGGATCATCGACATAATAGAAAACATGTTGGGGAATTGAGCGAGAATAAAAAAGTATTAGACGTCTTTTCATATGCTGGAGGGTTTTCTGTTCATGCACTAGCAAATGGTGCTTCAGAGGTGACGAGTTTAGATATTAGCAAGCAAGCTTTGCAAATTGCTATTGATAATGGAAAATTAAATTCTTATTCTGGAATTCATAAAACCATTGCAGGAGATGCCTTCGAAGAAATGCAAAAGTTAATTCAGCGCAATAAAACCTTTGATGTTGTGGTCATCGATCCGCCAAGTTTTGCAAAGCAAAAATCTGAGATTGATTTAGCAAAGAAGAAGTATGCTCAATTGGCTAATTTAGGGGCAAAATTAACCTCAAAAAATGGAATTTTAGTATTAGCGTCTTGTTCTTCAAGAGTAATTGAACAATCATTTTTTGATTTAAACCTAAGGGTTTTAAATAGTCAAGGCAGACCTTTTAATATACTTAAGAAGACGTATCATGACAGCGATCACCCTATTGAATTTCCAGAAGGAGCCTATTTAAAATGTGGGTATTATCACTTTAGAGATTAAAACTACTATGCATGCATAATATATTTTAGTATATTTGCCAAAATTCTAACGGTATGCGGACTAAATTGACTGAACTATTAAATATAGAGTATCCTATAATACAAGCACCCATGTTCTTAGTTTCGAATGTGGCTATGGTGACTGAAGCTATGAAGGCAGGAATTGCCGGTTGCATTCCAGCATTAAATTACAGAACCTTAGAAGAATTACGAACGGCGATTAAAGAGCTTAAAGCCAGCAAAGTAGATGGTGGTTCATTTGGTTTTAACCTTATAGTAAATAAGTCTAACCTGAAATATAAAGGTCAATTAGAAGTTTTATGTGAAGAAGGTTGTGACTTTATTATTACATCATTAGGTAGTCCTGAAGAAACAATCAAACAAGCCCATGCTGCTGGAATTAAGGTTTTTTGTGATGTTGTTGATTTAAAATTTGCTAAAAAAGTTGAAGGTTTAGGTGCTGATGCGGCAATTGCAGTTAACAATGAGGCTGGCGGTCATAGAGGTAATATGTCTCCAGAAGAATTAACAAGTTTATTACATAATGAGCTGTCCATTCCTGTAATATCAGCAGGAGGAGTAGGCTGTAAAGCTGATATAGATAGAATGCTTAGTTATGGTGCGGCAGGTGTTTCTGTAGGCAGCCCATTTATTGCATCTACAGAGGCAGGTGTAACCGAAGATTATAAACAAGCCTGTGTGGATTATGGCGCAGAGGATATTGTTATGACAGAGCGAATCTCTGGTACTCCTTGTACAGTAATTAATACTCCATATGTTCAGAAAATTGGAACAAAAGCTACGTGGATTGAAAATCTTTTAAATAAGAATCGAAAACTTAAGAAATGGGTTAAAATGATTAGGTTTTCTATTGGAATGAAAGCTACTGAGAAAGCCGCTAAGAAAGCAACCTATAAAACAGTTTGGGTTGCTGGTCCAAGTATTGAGTACACTAAGGCAATTCTACCCGTAAAGGATATTGTTGCGAAGTTGATAAATTAAGCTCAGCTAGTATTTCCTCTTCTTTGTTTTTTTTGCTTTTGCCAGTAAATACATTTAATGTAATACTAGCAGTAAGCCCTCCAGCTGCAGTTGCTAGGAATTCACTGTTATCAAATCGTCCAGAAATAATATTGCCATCATAGAATTCTTTAGCCAATCCGGCTAAAGTTGTTATACCGAAGCTATACCAAAAGGCTTTCTTTTTATTTTTAGTTTTATTGTATACTAAAGTGTAAGTTAGGCCAGACATTACAACACCAGCACCAAAATGTAAACCATCATCACTTGATGTTTTCTGTGAATAGCTATAATTAAAAAAAATTAGTGCGAAGAAAATTATTAAGTATTTCATACTATTTCTAAATGTAACAGAAGTGTAAAATATAATCTTTAAAGTTATAAGTAATATTTTCTTCGCTTGAATTAAAATTTTTACGATAAGGGGTCAATCTTTTTATTTAGTGTTTAAACCTTAATTGATTGTTTTGGTCTTTGTATACAATTATCATCATGAAAATACCTTGACTAATATTTATTAGTTATGAGGTGTGTTTAATAGTTTAGGTGGGAGACAATAACAGATTATATAGATACTACTGAAATAGCACCAATTATAGCCTTTAACAGTGGCTGGGATACCACTTTACCTACGGATATTTGGGAAATGGAATGTAGTGACTCTAGGGTTATTTGTAATCTTCTAGATTTTAATAATATCTGTTTTGATTTGAATGTTGAGCCTGGTGGAGACCACGGTAGTTATAATAGCGTGTCAGAAACTGAGTTCAGAGTAGGTGGAGCAAGTTGCTTCTTTAAAAGAATTATCTGTGATAACTGTACTGATTTTAATGCTACTACTGGGATTAATGCAAATTATTCTATTTATTTTAAATCCTTGGTGCTCAATTTGTTTGTAACAAATTGAACTTTAAAACTACAGATAAGTAAAATAGGTTTAATTTAAAAATTAGGAAATATGATTCAGTACAAAGGAGCACTTGTTTTAGGTGCCTTAATTGGTGCGACTGCAGGTGTATTGTTGGCGCCAGACAAAGGACGTACAACGAGAGAACACCTTAAAGAAGAAGGTAAAGAAATTAAAGATCAAATATCACAAGACTTTAATGAGGTTAAAGATGATTTATGTAAAGCTGCCAAATCTGGAAAAGATAAGTTTAAAGACGATTTAAAGGATTTTGCGTCTAAGGCAAGTTATAAAACAGAAGCGGCTATTACCTTTTTAGAAAAGCAACTTGCAAAACTCAAAGAAAAGAATAAAACTTTACAACAGTCTAGCTAAAAGTTTTTGAAAATGGTCGCTTTTATTTGTGGCCATTCTTTTTTTAGAATACCATAGCAACAGGTATTTCGTCGGAAACCATCTTTCATTAATTTATTACTTCTAAGAACACCTTCTAATTGAGCGCCTAATTTTTCGACGGCACGCCTCGATTTGGTATTGCGTTCGTCTATTCTAAATTCTACTTTTTCAAATTCTAACGTTTCAAAAGCATATTGAAGCATTAAGAATTTCATATTTGCATTTAACCCTGTACCTTGGAACTCATGGCCAATCCATGTCCAACCAATATGAAGTAATTTATCTTTCCAACTGATTAAGCCAAATCGTGTTGATCCAGCATAGGCGTTTCTTGCTTTGTCGTAAATAATAAATGGGATAATACTTTTATCGCAATATCCATTTACTGCAAACTCAACATAAGCTCTCAGTTTTTCAGGTGAAGAAATATCGGAAGGTGAGTAGTATATTAAGTCTTTCTCTTGGGCAATAGATTTTAAATATTTGTAGTTACTTAAATCTATCAAGCTGAGTTTTACGCGATCGTTTTCTAGGGTTGGCGCTATCATACTAAATCATTAATAAAATCTACATTAACAACATGTGTACCATCAAATGGCAAAAACTTAACCTTAGATCCAAATAACTCAATTGCACGCTCAGACTCTGATTTAATTCTTTCTTCATCTAGATATTCATCTGATGTACCATAAATTAACTTTATGCTTGTTGCTGAATTAAGGTAATTAAAATCAGAAGAGGCTATTTCCTTGGGAATACCACCAGAATGTAGAATTAATTGCGAGCATTGTAGTTTTCGAAATACCATGTAGCGCATGGCTACACTGACTCCTTGCGAATAACCCAAAACAATTAGATTCTTATCCTTAGGTATGGCTTCAGCTTCAAAAATGGCATCGAAATAATTTAAAATATTTCGCATCCCAACTTTAGTTTCATCTCTCGTTAGCCAATTAGCTCCAACATGCATTTTAGGTTGTATGTAATATTTACTTGGGGCCTGAGGTGCAATTATATAGTTTTCCTCTGCGTTTAATTCTTTAAAATACTTTAAAAAGTAACGACTTAAATAACCCATACCATGGCATACAAACCATACTGTTTTTGTGTCTTCTGTTAAGTTGTTAAGAGTAGAGTATGAGTTCTTAGTTTGGTAACCTATTTCTTTTTCTTCCGAATTCATTATTCTTGGTAGTTTCAGTATTTTTGTAAATGACAATAAAACTACTCATTTTTCATGCAACAATCTAAAGAAGAATTCTTAGCAAAAATTAATGCTGTTAGTAAAAATACGTTGATGGAAACTTTAGAAATTGAAATTGTAGATTATGGTGCAGATTTTTTGATTGCAAGAATGCCAGTTACCGCTAAAGTACATCAACCAGATGGTATTTTACATGGCGGTGCTACTGCTGCATTGGCCGAAAGTGTAGGTAGTTTTGCTTCTCATATTTTTACCGATTTAGAAAAGTATTTTGTAAGAGGACTGGAAATAACTGCTAATCACCTTAAGAGTGTTGAAAATGGTTTTGTATATGCTAGAGCTACGTTTTTGCACAAAGGAAGAACTACTCAGCTTTTAGATATCAGAGTTACAGATGAAGAAGGTAATTTAATCTCAATCTGTCGACTTACTACGATTTCTTTACCAAATAAGAAATAAAGGAATGACGACCCAAGTATTCTTTGAAACTTTAGAAAAACAGTATAAAAAAAAACTGCCATTTGTAGTTTATAGTAGGCCAATAAATTCAATTATAAAATGCTGGTTGCAGGAAGATAATACCCTTTATACAACCAATGACTTTTCTCAAAGTGGGTTTGTCTTTGCGCCTTTTGATTTTTCTAATCCTAGTATTCTTTTACCTCAAAATGCATGTGCGTTTCAATCCTTAGAAAATCCTGAAATAGCTGAAGTGTCAGAGAGTGATGTGTTGAATATTGGAAATTATGGTAAGGAAGAACATCTTAGTCTAGTACAAAATGGCATAAAATCTATCAAATCTGGGCATCTTGATAAAGTTGTTTTATCGCGAGTTGCAAGTGCAGATGTGAAAAATTCAGAACCTCTAGAAGTATTTAGGCGATTATACTCAACCTATAAAAACGCCATGGTGTATTGCTGGTATCACCCCAAGGTTGGTCTTTGGTTAGGTGCTACACCTGAATTATTATTTAAAGTAGAAGGCCACCTCAGTACCATGATTTCTCTAGCTGGAACGCAACCTTTTAATGATTCCGAAACGGTAAGTTGGACCAAGAAAGAATATGATGAACAGCAAATAGTCACAGATTATATAGTTAATCAAATAGAACCTTTTGCTAGTAAAATTGAAGTCTCGGAGGTTGATACAGTTAAGGCTGGTAATTTATTACATCTTAAGAGTTATATAGTAAGCTCTATTAAGGATAAAGGTCAGCTAAAGGAAATTATTAAGAGTTTACATCCAACTCCTGCAGTATGTGGTTTTCCAAAGCAAAAAGCAAAAGACTTTATACTTGAAAACGAAAATTATGATAGAGCCTATTATACAGGGTTTTTAGGTGAATTGAATTTGAAACAGACTAAACTTAGAAATAATAATAGACGCAATATTGAGAATAGTGCTTATTCTGCCGTTAAAACATATTCAAATTTCTATGTTAACTTACGGTGCGCTCAGATTATAAATAAAAAAGCTTTAGTTTACGTAGGCGGTGGAATAACTAGAGATTCTGACCCAGAAAAGGAATGGAATGAGACCGTAAACAAAACCAAAACTATCGTAAAGGTGCTAAATTAAAATAGAGATATTCCTTATCTTTGTAGCTTAATGAAGCACTCAAAAATTCCCTTATCACAAACTGTTGTTACGTTGTGCAAAACCCATGGTGTTAGGCATATTGTAATTTCCCCTGGCAGTCGAAATGCACCACTTACTATTGGGTTCACTAATGACACTTTTTTTAACTGTTACAGTATTGTAGATGAGCGTTGTGCTGCATTTTTTGCTTTAGGGATTGCTCAACAATTGCAAGAACCGGTGGCAGTAGTTTGTACCTCTGGAAGTGCATTGTTAAACTATTATCCAGCCATTTCTGAAGCGTATTATAGTAACATACCATTAGTTGTGCTTTCTGCAGATAGACCAAATTATTTAGTTGACATAGGAGATGGTCAAACAATTAAGCAAAAAAATGTTTATGGAGAGCACGTGATGTATAGTGTAAATCTTAAGTCAGATTTAAAAGAAAATGAGAGACCAGTTCAGGATGAGCTGCCAATAATTAAAACTATTGAAAATAAGGTCGAACGCGTTTTAAGTCTTCAAAAAGATGTTCAAACGTTCAATGAGTCAGAAATACATGAAGCACTTACTTTGGCAAAACTAAAATCGGGTCCTGTGCATGTAAACATTCCTTTTCAAGAACCTCTTTACGAAACTGTAGAAACCCTTTCGATTAATCCAAAGCCTCTGAAAATAAAGGATTTAGTAGAAATAATTGATGAATTTGAAATAAAACATCTGGTCGATATATGGCAGAATGCTAAGCGTAAAATGATATTGGTTGGTGTTTTACAACCTAATTCAATTGAAGAGCGATGGCTGCGAGACATTGCGGATGATGACAGTATTCTAGTATTTACAGAAACAACTTCGAATTTGCATCATCCTGATTTTTTACCAGGAATAGATAAAATTATAGCCCCATTAGATTCCGAAGGTTTTGAAGAATTACAACCCGAAATTTTATTGACTTTCGGTGGTCTTGTCGTATCCAAAAAGATTAAAGCATTTTTGCGCGAGTACAAACCTCAAGAACATTGGCATGTAGATTTGTTTAGAGCTAATGACACTTTTTTTGCCTTAACTAAGCATATTAGGCTTTCCCCTAATACGTTTTTTAAGACCTTTTTATCTGAAGTAACTCATCACACAAAAAGTAATTACAAAAACACTTGGCTTAAGGTAAGGGAACAAAGAAGGAAAAATCATGACAGGTATTTAGAGCAAATTCCTTTCTCAGATTTTACCGTATTTGATGAGTTGCTAAAGACTTTACCTAATAAAAGTCAATTTCAGGTGGGAAACAGTTCGGCAATTAGATACACCCAATTATTTCAACTCCGTCAGGATATCTCTGTATTTTGTAATCGAGGAACTAGTGGTATTGACGGCAGTACGAGCACTGCAATTGGATCTGCAACGGTTAGCACACAAAGAGTTACCTTTATAACTGGAGATCTCAGTTTCTTTTATGATAGTAATGCTTTATGGAATAATTACATTCCAAATTCATTTAGAATTGTTGTTTTAAATAATCAAGGTGGGGGTATTTTTAGAATTTTACCCGGGCATAAAAATTCTGAAAATTTTGATACTTTTTTTGAAACAAAACATCAATTAAAAGCTAATCAATTATGTGAGATGTTTGGTTTTGAATACAGGTCAGCAACAAATACGGAGACCTTAAAAGACGGTTTAAACGAGTTTTACAAAGCTTCTGATCGGCCAAAATTATTAGAAGTGTTTACTCCTTCGCGTAAAAATGATGAGATACTTCTCGAGTACTTTAATTTCATTAAGTAAAATTTTAGTTAAATAGTATAAGGGTGTGACTTGTTGATTTTAAGTGTGTCTTAAAAATACTTATCTTTAGTGATGTTATTAAATAACCTTAAAACAAAATAAAATGAGTAAAAGAGACGAATTAATTGCAAAATATGCTGCAGACTTAAAAGATAAGTGTGGCGTTGATCCAGACATGGATTTGTTAACTAAAGTAACTGTTGGTTTAGGACCTTCAATTTATAACGCTGATTCATCGACTGTTTCAGGTTCTGATGATAGTGAATTAGCTACTGTTAAGAATAACTACTTAATTAAGAAGTTAGGATTAAGTGATAACGATGATTTAGATGTTGCAATCGCTTCAGTAATGAATACATATGGTCAGTCTAATAGAAATAAATATAGAGCTGTTGTATATTATTTATTATGTACTCATTTCAATAAGGCTTCTGTTTACTAATACATCTTGAATTTTACATAGAAAAGCGCTGTAATTTTGATTATAGTGCTTTTTTGGTTTTAGTTGTTTAGGATTAGACTTTAATCAATACTTTTGCAACATGATACAATTAGGTGAATACAATACCTTAGAAATACTAAGAGATACCGATCCAGGTTTGTTTTTGGGTGATGGTGAAGATGGTGAAGTCTTATTACCTAACCGTTATGTACCAGAGAAATTTGAAATTGGTGATATGCTTGAGGTATTTGTTTACTTAGATAATGAAGAACGTCCTGTTGCATCATCGGATAAACCATTAATCACTAAAGGAGAATTTTCCCTGTTAAGGTGTAATCAAGTCAATAAATATGGAGCGTTTTTAGATTGGGGTTTAGTTAAGGAGCTATTCTGTCCTTTTAAGGAACAAGCGTTTAAGATGAAAGCTGGTGGCTGGTATTTGGTGTATTGTTATTTAGATGAAGACACTGAGCGTCTGGTTGCATCGAGTAAAACTAATCGATTTTAGACAATAGGGAGTTAACAGTTTCAAAGTTTGAAGAAGTAGATTTAATAGTATCTCATCCTTCAGAAATGGGCATGAATGTTATTGTCAATAATAAACACTTGGGTCTAGTTTTTAAGGATGATATTTTTAAGGATATTAGTATTGGAGATCGTTTAAAAGGAATAGTAAAAAAGATTCGTCACGATAATAAACTTGATATTTCACTGAGCCAGATAGGATACAGAAATATAGAACCAAATGCACAGCATATTCTTAAGGTATTAAGCGATAATAGTGGCTTTATTCCACTACACGATAAATCTAGCCCAGAAGATATTAAAGAGCAGCTTCAGATGAGTAAGAAAAGCTTTAAAAAAGCTATTGGCTCTCTCTACAAAGACAGGGTAATTACTATAGATACTAACGGAATAACTCTAAAAGGAAAAGATTGAGAATAGCAGATATTATACTAAAACACTTTCAACCCAGTTTACAGCCTCTTCCACATTTTTAAAAGCTCTTCTATCATATGCAAAGAAATGATTTTCTATTTCAAAAATTTTTTCAGTATATGTACTGTGAGCAACAATAGCATAAGCCTTTAGGTTAGGGAAGGACTGATTAAATATTTTGGCATCGTTAAGGTTAATAGAGTAGGAATTTGCTCTATTGGCTATATAGCCAAATTCTTTTCCTTTAAAGTAATATTTTATAAAGTTTCCAACTTCTTTGAAATTGTTATAATTTATATCTACGCCTTCATTAAAGTGAGTTAAAACGTATTTATTATTAAAGTATATAGTTCCGATCTTGAAATCTTTTTTTTCAAGACTTTTAGTGCTAAGGGGAATACTCATTATTATTTTTTAAGAGCTGCCAAATATACTATGCTTGCATAATAAAAACTAGCAATTTTTGAGTAAAATGATTTTGAATATTTCCGTATTTTTGCTGACAATATAATGACGATATATGAGCCTTATTGATTGGAAGATTGCCAAGTCTTATGAAGATATAACTTATTCAAAATGTAATGGTGTTGCTAGAATTGCATTTAATAGACCAGACGTAAGAAATGCGTTTAGACCAAAAACTACTTCCGAACTTTATGATGCGTTTTATGATGCCAATGAGGATGTAAATATTGGGGTGGTTTTATTGAGTGCAGAAGGGCCATCAACCAAAGATGGAATTTGGAGTTTTTGTTCTGGAGGAGATCAAAAGGCTAGAGGTCACCAAGGCTATGTTGGGGATGACGGTTACCATAGATTAAATATTTTAGAGGTTCAACGATTAATCCGATTTATGCCAAAAGCTGTAATTGCTGTTGTGCCAGGTTGGGCTGTTGGTGGTGGTCACAGTTTACATGTAGTATGTGATCTAACTTTAGCCAGTAAAGAGCATGCAATTTTTAAACAAACAGATGCCGATGTAACTAGTTTTGATGGAGGCTATGGTTCGGCATATTTGGCTAAAATGGTTGGTCAGAAAAAAGCGAGAGAAATCTTTTTCTTAGGACGTAATTATTCGGCACAAGAAGCGTTTGAAATGGGTATGGTAAATGCGGTTATACCACATGCCGAATTGGAACAAACCGCTTATCAGTGGGCTCAAGAAATTTTGGACAAATCACCAACATCAATTAAGATGCTAAAATTTGCTATGAATTTAACTGATGATGGCATGGTTGGTCAGCAAGTGTTTGCCGGTGAGGCAACACGATTGGCATATATGACAGATGAAGCTAAAGAAGGACGAGATGCGTTCTTAGAAAAAAGGAAACCTAACTTTCCTAAAAAATGGATTCCTTAATTGTTAGTAAATGAAAGAAATTAGACCATGGTTAAAGGCCATGAGGTTGCGGACACTTCCGTTATCCGTTTCTGGCATTGTAGTTGGGACGTGTTTTGCTTTTTATAATGGACGCTTCAGTTGGTGGGTTTTAGTTTTAGCGATTTTAACTACAATTAGCCTTCAGATTCTATCTAACTTAGCCAATGACTATGGTGATAGCGAAAATGGTGCTGATAATGAAGATCGTGTCGGCCCTCGCAGAGCCGTGCAAAGTGGTGAAATTTCACCAGATGAGATGCTCGATGCTATTAAATTCAACATAGTCGTAGTTATTATTTTAACCTTGTCACTTATAACAGCAGCATTTGGATTTACAAACTTTCAATTCCTGATGCTTTTTGTTTTTCTAGGTGGGATTTCTGTGTATGCTGCATTAAATTACACTATGGGTGACTCACCTTATGGATATAGGGCCTTAGGGGATGTTTTTGTTTTTGTCTTTTTTGGATTAGTTAGTACAATCGGCAGTTATTTGCTTTATACGCATACAATAGATCATGTGATTATTCTGCCAGCAGTTACTCTAGGACTATTAAGTGTTGGGGTACTCAATCTAAATAATATGAGAGATCTTGAAGCAGACGCCAAGGCAGGTAAAATAACCATTGCTGTTAAGCTTGGGAAAATAAAATCGAAGTACTACCATTATATTTTAATTGGTGGCGCTATGGTAGTTAGTATTGTATTTCTTGTACTCTATTATGTTGAGGTGTATAATTTTTTGTTTCTTTTGGCTTTTATTCCGCTGCTTATTCATATATCAAAAATTAAAAAGGCAGTTACACCGGCTGACTTTGATGGGCAGCTTAAGGTTTTAGCATTGTCAACTTTTTTTTATGCCTTATTGATGGGTATTGGTTATATTTTATATTAAATTTAGTTTCACTTTAAGTATTTAATCATGAAAGTTACATTTTACGGTCATGCGAGTTTAGGAATTGAAATAAATGGCAAACATATTTTGGTAGACCCTTTTATTAGTGGAAACGAAAAAGCCGCTAGTATTGATATAGATGAATTACGAGCAGATTATATTCTTGTAACCCACGCACATCAAGATCATATTCTAGATGTAGAAGCAATAGCCAAACGGACAGGTGCAGTAATTGTATCTAATTATGAAATTGTTGTTCATTATCAAAATCTTGGTTTAAACGGCCATCCAATGAATCATGGTGGTTCATGGCAATTTGACTTTGGGAGGGTAAAGTATGTTAATGCCATTCATACGAGTTCTTTCCCTGACGGGACCTACGGAGGTCAACCAGGAGGATTTGTTATAGAGGCCGATAAAACTATTTATATTGCAGGTGATACTGCTTTAACCTATGACATGAAACTCATTGGTAAACAATTTGACCTAGATTTAGTTATTTTACCAATTGGGGATAATTTTACTATGGGAGTAGAAGATGCTATTATTGCAAGTAACTATGTTAAATGTGATAATGTATTGGGTTACCATTATGATACTTTTGGTTACATTGAGATTGATAAACCTAAAGCCAAGGCTAAGTTCGATTCTCAACTCAAAAGCTTAAAACTTTTGAACATAGGTGAGTCTATGATGGTGAAGTAATTATCTCACTTTACTGCGCATCACTAATTTATGAAGCATTCTTGGTGATAGGCGTTTAATGAATACTCCAAACTTCTCGAATTTTCCTATGTAGGCTTCGTATTTCTCCTTTTGGATGGCTTTAATCATCTTTTTCACAAAGATATTAACGTCTAATCCATTTTCGGTCATTTCATCCTGATATCCCTGCTGGGATCCATCACCTGTTAATGCATTTCTAGCCACATTTGTGTTAACAAATCCTGGACATATCATGGTGACTTTAATATTATCCTTCTCATGTTCTAATCTTAAGGCGTCAAAAAATCCATGTAAGGCATGTTTAGCTCCACAATATGCAGATCGAAGTGGCGAACTAAATTTTCCCATAAGGCTAGAAACAACAACATAATGTCCTGATTGACGCTCTATAAAATGAGGAAGAATAGCCTTAGAGAGACCAATAGTTCCTAAATAATCAACTTCCATTAATTTTTTATCAACGTCTATGGTGGTTTCGATAATTGGCGAGCGTTGACTAATACCACCATTATTAATCAAAAGATCAATAGGTCCAAACTGCGAAATGGCTTTATTTACAACTGAAGACATGTTTGTGTAATCTGCCAGGTCCAAGGTTAAAATTTTAATATTTTCAGGCTTCACACATTGGCTTCGTACATTATTGAGTTCTTTCTCTCTTCTAGAAGACAAAATAAGTTGGCAATCTTTTTTTGATAACTCCATAGCCAGAGCTTTACCAATACCACTAGAGGCGCCAGTTATCCAAACTACCTTGTTTTCAAACTTCATTAATCGTCTTTTTAGAATTTATCCATTCATATCTTAAATCGCTACTAATTTTTCCCGTTCCGTCATGTTTCCATCCGGGAGGTTTCATTAAATATTGAAAGCGTTCCTTTACGGTTTTTTTTCCACTAAAGGCATCTTTAAACATATAGCACCACTCTAAAAATGCAATTTTAACAGGATTAAAAGTCTTTATATTTTTAACCAAGCCGTAACGTACTTTTTCACTATCTAATTCTGGTTGAAATGTACCAAATAGCTTATCCCAAATAATGAGTATACCTGCATGATTACGATCCAAATATATTGGGTTACTTCCGTGATGTACCCGATGGTGCGAGGGGGTATTAAAAATAGCTTCGAACCATTTTGGCATTTTATCTATAGCTTCAGTATGAATCCAAAATTGATAGAGTAAGCTAATCGACATTTGAAGTAATATCATTGCGGGATGAAAACCAAGTAACGGCAGCCACAACCAAAAAATGAAGGTGTAGAATCCTCCTGACCAAGTTTGTCTTAAAGCTGTACTCAGGTTATAATGCTGGGATGAATGATGTACAACATGCGAAGCCCAAAAGATGCGACATTCATGAGAAATTCTATGAAACCAATAATACGAAAAATCATCAGCAAAAAATAACAAAACAAAAGACCACCAGGCAACAGGAATATCAAATACTTTCAAATTATTATAAACCCAAAAAAAGACTAAAAGTACCAAAGCCTTGCTGGCAAAACCTAGGATAACATTTCCTAAGCCCATGGCAATTGAAGACAACGCATCTTTAGGTTCGTAACCTTTTATGTGTTTTAATTGTGCTCGAGTTGTCACATATAATTCTAGCAGCATTGCTAGGATAAAAAACGGAATAGCGTAGAGGATAATATTTGGGAAATCTGGCATTTCTTTTTGCTAAAAATAAGATAAATTTTAAACAATTCTCGCTTTAAAATAGACTGTTCCGTATTTTTGAGCTTTCAAAACGTATTAAACACTATTATGAAGTATACCTATTTAGTTTTTGTTTTAATCTTTAGTCTCAATTCTAGTTTTTCTCAAGTAGATGAATCACAGACTGGTGCCTGGTACATGTATTTTTATAATCTTCAGTTCAACGAAAGTCAATGGGGAATTCAAGGAGATTTTCAATATCGTGACTGGCAAGGATTGGGTGACATGGAGCAATTACTTCTTAGATCAGGACTAACGTACTCACCAAAAAATGCTGGTGTAATGTTTACTTTAGGGTATGGAAATATTACAACAGGACAGTTTGGTGAAAGTGATGACACCTCAGGAGAGAGCCGTATCTATCAAGAAGCACTGATTCCTCAAAAATTAGGGAATAGATTTTATGTAACACACCGATTCCGATACGAGCAACGATTTGTCGAAAACCAAGATTTTAGAACGCGCTATCGGTATAACTTATTCTTAAATGTGCCTTTAAATGCTAAAGAGCTTAGTCCCAAGGCTATTTATCTAGCTCTATATAATGAGCTATTTATAAATGGACAGACAGATATTGGAGATGGAAGAGAAGTTGAAATTTTTGATAGAAATAGAACGTATTTAGGTTTTGGATATGTACTGAACTCGAAAATAAGATTTCAATTTGGCTGGATGAACCAAAAGACCAATGCTTGGGGTAAGGGCCAATTACAATTTAGTATGCATCATAAAATTTAGTATGCTTAAGGCTAAATACGTTAAATACATTCTCAATTTTAAACGTCCTAGTGGTACCTCAAGAGGTGTCATGGCCACTAAAGAAACATGGTTTATTATCATTGAAGATTATGGTAAACAAGGCATTGGAGAATGTGGAATATTGAGAGGTTTATCAATTGATGATTGCCCAGAGTATGAGGCTAAATTACAATGGACTTGTAGTAATATTCATTTAGGCTTAGAACATTTATTAAATGAATTAATAGAGTATCCGAGTATTCAGTTTGGTTTAGAAATGGCTTTCAAGTCTATTGAAAGTTCAAGTGAGTTTCTCTTGTTTCCTTCAACGTTTACAAAAGGTTTTGATCATATTCCCATAAATGGACTGGTTTGGATGGGTTCGGAAGCCTTTATGAGGCAACAAATATCTGAAAAAATCGAGGCTGGATTTACCTGTATTAAACTAAAAATTGGTGCCATAGATTTTAAAACTGAGTTAGCTATTTTAAAGTCTATTCGAAATGAGTTTTCAGTAGCTGATATTGAATTGCGTGTGGATGCTAACGGAGCCTTTTCTCCAAAAGAAGCTCTAGAGAAATTAAAACGTTTGTCTCACTACCAATTGCATTCTATAGAGCA
>Ga0189289_10181_pt1 | contig 58452 bp, 54 predicted proteins | sample UW106minimetaG_FD_130313 | JGI IMG/M metagenome (GOLD analysis project Ga0189289, IMG submission 130313) | Marine microbial communities from the Costa Rica Dome - UW106 mini metaG | ecosystem: Environmental > Aquatic > Marine > Oceanic > Photic zone | place: Costa Rica: the Eastern Pacific...
GGCCGTCGGTTTGTCGGTTCCAGCTTTCCGTCTCATCTTCACTCCTTGACGGTTCAGATGAGCCAGAAACCTTCCGTTATGCAAATCCCTCAATCAGGCCCACAGGTGCTGATGTCAGACAGTCATGAGAAATCGCACCGCGTGCAACACCCAGTCAGTTGTTGGCCCGCTCCGCCTCGATTTCGCGCCACTTGGCAACAGCCCGATTGTGGTCTGCAAGATTGGTGGTGAATGTGTGCCCACCCGTCCCATCGGCCACGAAAAAAAGGTAATCGGTGCTATCGGGGTTTAGGGCAGCGGCGATGCTCAGGCGCCCCGGATTGGCGATCGGTGTCGGAGGAAGCCCATCGATCTGATAGGTGTTCCACGGTGTTGCACGGTCAAGTTCCGAGCGGCGCAACCCGCGCCCAAGCGCCCCTTCGCCCCGGGTGATTCCATAAATGACGGTCGGGTCAGTCTGCAGGCGCATGCCCTCCCGCAGGCGATTCACGAACACCGAAGCAACTTGCCGCCGTTCATCGGCAACACCTGTCTCTTTTTCCACGATCGAGGCCAACACCAAGGCTTCCTGCGGATTTGCAAGGGGCGTGTCCGGGCTGCGCTCAGCCCAAAGCTGTGCCAAAACCTGCGACTGTCTTTGCGCCATCTGGGCCAGCAGGTCCGCACGGTCATCCCCGGCAGACACCTCATAGCTGTCCGGCGCAAGCGATCCTTCGATCGGAATATCCGCGATCTCGCCGTCGAGGAACGAGGCTTGCTTGAGCTCTTCTACCACCTGCCAGCTTGTCACGCCCTCCGCCAAGGTCACACGAAACCGGGCATCTGGTTGAGCCAGAACATCTGCGAATTCCGGCGGGACGCCCTCACTGGGATCAAAGCGTAGGGTTTCAACATAGCGGCCCGTTTCGGGATCCAGTTCACGCACAACAACTGCCGCCCGCAGGATACCGATGCGAAAATTCACCTCTGTCCCACAGGTGGACCGGCCACTGTCAGTGATCTCATCGGTGATCGTTTCCATCGAGGCGCCCGGCGCGATCAGGTAACTGCCAGCCTTCAGGTCGTCTGCCTTGTCGGAATACTGCGCCCCCATGCGAAACACCGAAGCAGAGGTGATGGCTCCCTGCTGCAAAAGGTCTTCGCTGACCCGGCTCATGTTCGAGCCCGGGGCCACACGCAGGCAAACCGTCTGTGCCAAGGGGCCGACACCGCGATATTGGATCTGCGCCCAGCTCAGCGCGCCGGCCAGTGCAAGGCCGACAACGATCAGAACCGTCATAGCGTTCGCTGCGATCCCGCGCACCATGAAGTGCTCTCCTTATGCGGGCGCCCGGCCCAATACGAGTGAGGCGTTGGTCCCGCCAAAGCCGAAACTGTTGGACAGAGCGACATTGATTTCGCGCGGCTGGGCCGCGTTCGGGGCCAGATTGATAGGGCTGTCCACAGCAGGCGTATCCAGGTTGATCGTCGGGGGGGCAATCTGATCGCGCAACGCCAATGTGCAGAAGATTGCCTCCACCGCGCCCGCCGCCCCAAGCAGGTGGCCAATCGCAGATTTCGTTGACGACATCGTCGCCGATCCGGCCGCATCCCCCAGCAGGCGCTCCACTGCACCTAACTCGATCGTATCGGCCATGGTCGACGTGCCATGCGCGTTGATATAGTCGACCTGCGCAGGCGTGACATCAGCACGTTTCAACGCCGCCGACATGGAGCGGAAACCACCATCCCCATCTTCAGACGGCGCCGTGATATGGTACGCATCGCCCGACATGCCGTAGCCGAGGACTTCTGCATAGATCTTGGCGCCACGGGCCTTCGCATGCTCATATTCCTCAAGCACGACAACCCCAGCCCCCTCGCCCATTACGAACCCATCGCGGTCAGCGTCATAGGGGCGCGACGCGGCCGTGGGATCATCGGCGCGTTTGGTGGACAGGGCCTTGCACGCGTTGAAGCCGGCAATACCAATCTCGCTGATCGGGCTTTCAGCGCCCCCAGCAACCATCACATCTGCATCGCCCCACTGGATCATCCGGGACGCATCCCCGATTGCATGGGCACCCGTTGAGCAAGCGGTGACAACCGCGTGGTTGGGGCCCTTGAAACCAAAGCGGATCGAGACCTGCCCTGAAATCAGGTTGATCAACGCACCGGGGATAAAGAAGGGGGACACGCGGCGCGGGCCCTTTTCTTTTAGCAAGATAGACGTATCGGCAATGGAGGTCAGACCGCCGATTCCGGAGCCGATCATCACGCCGGTCCGCTCCCGGGAGGCATCGTCTTCGGGCATCCAGCCACTATCGCGAACGGCCTGCTCTGCGGCGGCCATACCGTACAGGATAAAATCGTCGACCTTGCGGCGCTCTTTCGGCGCCATCCAGTCTTCGGGATTGAAACTGCCATCAGAGCCATCCCCAAACGGGATCTCGCAGGCATATTGCGTGGCCACACGGCTGGCATCGAACCGAGTGATCGGTCCGGCTCCGGACTCGCCGGCCAACAGCCGCTTCCAGGTTTCTTCCACGCCACAAGCCAGCGGGGTCACCATTCCGAGGCCCGTAATCACCACTCGACGCATCATGATCCTCCTGAAGTAGTCTCCGCCGTGTTACACGGGGCAGCAGGGCGGGGGCAAGGGCATCGCGCATGGCAAAGCCCGACATAGGCAAACCATCGCACCCTTCAGATGCAAGATGGCCAGAAAACGGAAAACGGCATCCGAACATGTCCGGATGCCGTCTGTCAGGCAGGCCCAATTGCGGCCGCCTTAATACTGAAGGCTATTAGCCTGCGTCGGAGATGAACTTCACCGCGTCGCCAAAGGTCAGGATCGTCTCTGCCGCGTCGTCGGGGATTTCGATACCGAACTCTTCTTCGAACGCCATGACCAGCTCGACGGTGTCGAGGCTGTCTGCACCCAGATCATCGATGAAGCTTGCGCCTTCGACGACCTTGTCTTCTTCCACGCTCAGGTGCTCGACGACGATTTTCTTCACGCGATCTGCGATGTCGCTCATTTTGCTCTTCCTTCTATCGCGAGACAGATATCTGCCTCTTTCTGCATATTCCTGCCCGTGCAGGAGTGTCCTGACCACGCGCAAAATTCCATGTGTCCGCCGGGCATGGCCCGCAGATGAGTCTGCGCGGGCTATAGCACAGGCTTACGTTTAGGCAAATGCTAACTGCATGGCGTGGGTTCAAGATCTGCCAAATGGGCAACAGCGGCGCCCCCAATGCGGAAGGGGCGCCGCATAACCCACTTAAATCATTGCCATACCGCCATTTACATGCAGCACAGTGCCCGTCACGTAGCCCGCTTCGGGTGCAGCAAGATACAGCACGGCAGAGGCGATCTCCTCACCGGTGCCCATGCGACCGGCGGGAATCTGCGTAAGGATTTTGCCCTTTTGGTCTTCGTTCAACTTATCAGTCATCGCTGTTTCGATAAAGCCAGGCGCCACGGCGTTGACTGTGATGCCCCGGCTGGCCACCTCATAGGCAAGGCTTTTAGACATGCCGACCATACCAGCTTTCGAGGCCGCATAGTTGCCTTGGCCCGGGTTGCCCGTCGCGCCCACAACAGAGCTGATATTCACGATCCGCCCCCAGCGCGCCTTCATCATCCCGCGCAAGACGCCCCGGCACAGCCGCATGGTAGATGTCAGGTTGACCTCCAGAACCGAGGCCCATTCCTCATCCGACATGCGCATGAACAGGTTGTCGCGGGTGATGCCCGCATTGTTGACGAGGATATCCACGCCGCCCATCTCTGTGGCTGCTTGCTTGGGCAGGGCGTCAACCGCCTCGGCGTCAGACAGGTTACAGGGCAGCACGTGGGCCCGCGACCCGAGGTTGGCGGCGAGATCCTCCAAGGGCCCATTCCGGGTGCCTGACAGACCCACCGTCGCGCCCGCGCCATGCAATGCCGTTGCAATTGCTCCGCCAATGCCGCCAGACGCCCCCGTTATCAGCGCACGCTTTCCTTCAAGATTGAACATCAGGCCTGTCCCTCTGCCAGTGCGGCCATCGCCGCTTTTACATCGTCCGGTGTGCCAACCGCGCGGGTTGCCACGGATTTGTCGATCCGGCGGATCATACCGCTCAGCGCTTTGCCCGCGCCGATTTCCCAAATTTCGGAAACCCCTTGCTCCGCCATCCAGGCAACGCTTTCGCGCCAGCGCACCCGATGGGTGACCTGCTCAACCAGCAGCGTGCGGATCAGCGAAGTGTCATGCACATCATGGGCCAAGACATTGGCAACAAGCGGCAACTTTGGCCGCACCATCTCCACAGCATCCAGCTTTTGCGCCATCACGCGGGCGGCAGGCTCCATCAGGTCACAGTGGAACGGGGCGCTGACGGGCAGCAACATTGCGCGCTTTGCCCCCATATCCTTCGCCACTGTGATTGCGTGCTCTACCGCAGCTTTCGCGCCGGAAATGACGACTTGCGTCGGATCGTTGTCATTGGCTGCAGCGCACACACCATGGCTGGCCCCCTCGCCCGCGGCGGTTGCAACCTTTTCGTAGGGCAATCCAAGAATGGCAGCCATAGCGCCCTCGCCCACAGGCACTGCACTTTGCATTGCGTCGCCGCGCGCCCGCAGCAACTGCGCTGTATCCGTGACAGACAAGGCCCCCGCTGCACACAGCGCCGAGTACTCACCCAAGGAGTGGCCCGCCACGAATGCACCGCTCTCAACCATGTCGAGACCTTCGGCCTCGAGGGCGCGCATCGCAGCAACCGATGTGGCCATTAGCGCAGGCTGCGCATTGGCCGTCAGTGTCAGGGTTTCGATATCCCCTTCCCAGATCAGGGCAGACAGGCTCTCGCCGAGCGCTGCATCCACCTCATCAAAGACAGCCTTTGCCGCCGGATAGGCGTCTGCAAGCGCCTTGCCCATCCCGATTGTCTGGGCCCCCTGCCCCGGAAAAACGAACGCTCTGGTCATCCCAGCCCCTTTTCTGCACAGCCACGTTATCTGCCGTTCCTAGCCTTGCCGCCGGGGCAAGCCAAGCGGGGATAAAGAAATGGTGCACAAAAGCTGTGTGTGATTTTTGAGATGCGGATGGCAACATAGCACAGTACTGTGCACAGGCACACAACACGGGACGAATGAATGGGCCTTTCCAACACCCCAAGCGCCTATGGCAGCTTGGCCAAACTTTTGCACTGGCTGACGCTGTTGTTGATGATGGCAGTCATTCCACTGGGCGTCATTGCCCATGGGCTGGAGATTGGACCAGATACCCTGACCCGAAAAGCCCGCCTTTTCTCCCTTCACAAGACGCTTGGCCTTGCCCTGTTCTTCACGGCCTTGATCAGGATTCTTTGGGCACTGGTTCAGCCCAAACCAGCCGCGCTGCACCCAGACCGAAAGCTGGAAGACTTTCTGGCAAGGATGGTGCATTGGCTGCTCTACAGCGCTCTGGTGATCGTTCCCCTAAGCGGTTGGGTCCACCATGCTGCCACTGAAGGATATGCGCCCATTTGGTGGCCCTTCGGCCAGAGCCTGCCCTTTGTGCCCATCGACGCGAATGTGGCCGCCATCAGCGCCGGGCTGCATGTGATTTTCCAGCGCGTTCTGATGGCTGCCATCCTCCTGCACGTGATGGGCGCTCTGAAACACCACCTCTTTGACCGCGATGACACCCTGCGCCGGATGCTGCCCGGACGGCGTGTTATTCGCGCGCCCTCTGCGGGTGTTACAAAGGGCAAGAATGGCCTTCTTCCCTTCGTAGGTGCGCTGGTGATTTGGGCTTTGGCATTGGGGATCGGGGCACAGATTGGCGTTCTGTCCCGTGACAGCCAGGCGGCCCAGATCGCAACGCTCGAAGAGGTTGAAACAGGCTGGGACGTGCAAGAAGGCACATTGAGCCTTGCGGTTTCACAATTTGGCAGCCGGGTCGAGGGCAGCTTTGCCGATTGGACCGCCGGGATCCTCTTCAACGAGGAACCTGACGCAGAAGGGCGCTTTGGGTCTGTCGATGTTCAGATCGCAATCGGCTCTCTGACGCTTGGATCGGTGACGTCGCAGGCGCTGGGCGCTGATTTCTTCAATGCGGATGGCTTCCCCACAGCGCGCTACACCGGCGACATCTTTGCAAATCCCGATGGGGGTTACCTTGCGGAGGGAATGCTCACCCTGAAAGGCAAGACGATCGACGTGCCCCTGGCCTTCACGCTTGCGATGGAGGGCGATATCGCGCGGATGTCGGGCACCGCACAGCTTGATCGGCGCGATTTCGGCATTGGCGCCGGCTACGACGATGAAAGCACCGTGGGCTTTACAGTCGATGTTGGCGTTGACTTAACCGCAAAACAGCTTCGCTAGCCGCCGCCCCCCCCTTTCGCGGAGGAAGGCTGCGCAGCTCACTCGACAGGCCCCATCCCGCACTCTTAAAGCCCTGCCCACCAAAATCTCGCATTAAAAAACCCACCGTGATCGCGCCACGGTGGGTTTCAACGCTGATGGGCTTCAGCAGCGCTGGATCAGGAGGCGTCTTCGTCGGCCTTCATCGCCTCGACCGAGATCATCACGCTCACTTCATCAGAGACGAAAGGCGCAAAGGCACCTACGTTGAAGTCAGAGCGCAGCAAGGTCACCGTGGCGTCAAAGCCGGCCCATTCCTTCTTGGCCATCGGATGGGTGCCTTCCGCATTCAGCTTTGCATCGAGCACGACCGACTTGGTGACATCATTCATCGTCAGATCGCCCGTGATCAGGGCCGTATCGTCGCCGGTGATCTCGATCCCGGTGGAGGTGAAGGTCACAAGATCCTCGTCGGCGGCTGCAAAGAAATCAGGCGAAAGGAAATGGGCCGTGCGCTGCTCCCAACCAGTGAACATGGAAGACACAGGCATTGAGACCGCTACTGTCGAGTTTTCGGGCGATGCCTTGTCCCAGGTGATGTCTCCCTCGAAGCCGGAGAACATGCCATAGGTCGTCGAAAAACCAAGATGGTTGTAGGAAAAGACGATCTGTGAATGGGATGCATCAAGCTTGTAGGCATCTGCTTTTGCGTGGCCATCGGCGATAGCGGCGACCGGGCTCAAGGCCAGAGCGGCGCCAAAAAGAACGTGTTTCATGAAGGATACTCCGAATACGTGAGGCCCCTGCGGCGATGTGCGCCACAAGTCAGGCGGTGGCACCGTATGTGCATCGCTGCGGTCGCAAATCTAGGCGCATTCGTGCACATATACTGTTATTTACCCAAAATAATCACACTTATCTGCAAATTTGCACAACAAAGCGAGACGTTTTGCACTGCGCCATCCGCCCCTCTATCAATGGCTCCAAACCCCAAGTGTTTGTTGGGTGAAATAGACCTGTGATGGGCTTGCATCTGCCCCTCACCTCAGCTACACCGCGCCATCCCGCGCATCGCTTTTAATGGTGGTGCCCCTCGTGACCGGACGCGCGGGACAGTCTGGTCTTTGAAGCCCACTCGAACAGAAATGGAATGCTATGCCGCTTTACGAGCATGTTTTCATTGCGCGTCAGGATCTGTCCAACGCGCAGGCCGAAGGTCTGATGGACCATTTCGGCGCCATCCTCTCCGACAATGGGGGCTCCGTCACGCACCAGGAATACTGGGGCGTCAAGACGATGGCCTACAAGATCAACAAGAACCGCAAGGGCCACTATTCGTTCCTGCGCACCGATGCACCCGCGGCTGCCGTGCAGGAAATGGAGCGCCTGATGCGCTTGCATGACGACGTGATGCGCGTGCTGACCATTAAGGTTGACGCCCACGCCGAGGGCCCCTCGGTCCAGATGCAGAAGCGCGATGAGCGCGAAGGCCGTCGTGGCCGCGATCGTGACCGCTAAGAAGGAGAGCTGACAATGGCCGCAAAACCGTTTTTCCGCCGTCGCAAGGTGTGCCCGTTCTCCGGTGAGAACGCCCCCAAGATCGACTACAAGGACACCCGTCTTCTGCAGCGCTACATCTCTGAGCGTGGCAAGATCGTGCCCTCCCGTATCACCGCCGTATCGGCCAAGAAGCAGCGCGAGCTGGCCCGTGCCATCAAGCGCGCCCGCTTCCTCGCCCTGCTGCCCTACGCCGTCAAGTAAGGAGACGAACCAATGGACGTTATCCTGATGGAACGTGTGGCCAAGCTGGGCCAGATGGGCGACGTGGTCTCCGTGAAGGAAGGCTATGCCCGCAACTTCCTGCTGCCCCAAGGCAAAGCCAAGCGCGCTTCCGCTGCCAACCTGGCCGCTTTTGAAGAGCAGAAGGCACAGCTGGAAGCCCGCAACCTGGAAACCAAGAAAGAAGCAGAAGACATGGGCGCGCGCCTCGGCGGTCAGCAGTTCGTGATCATCCGCTCCGCCTCGGATTCCGGCGCGCTCTATGGCTCCGTCACCCCGCGTGACGCCGCTGAGATCGCCACCGGCGAAGGCTATAGCATCGACCGCAAGCAGGTTGCCCTGATCGCCCCGATCAAGGAACTGGGTCTGCACAACATGACCGTGAAACTGCATCCCGAAGTGGAAGTGGAAATCACCATGAACGTTGCGCGCTCGGAAGAAGAAGCTGAGCTTCAGGCCTCCGGCAAGTCGATCCAGGATCTGGCCGCGGAAGAAGAAGCCGCTGCCGAGTTCGAGATCGCCGAACTGTTCGATGATATCGGTTCTGCCGCGTCCGACGATGAGGATGACGCAGATCGCAGCTCCGACCTCGTCGAGACACCCGAAAGCGCATCTGACGACGAGCAGCCCAGCTAAGAGGCGCGCTTACTGTCAAAGTTGGAAAAGGCCGGCCTTGCGCCGGCCTTTTTTCATGTCTTGGACAACCGTGCGCAGGCACGCAGCATCGGGGCTTTGCCCGCCCCAGACAGAAAGCCGCTGCGAGAGACATCAGCGCAGCGCTGTCCCGTCAGATCAGCGCGGCCCTGCGCACAATCAAGCGGCCATCAGTGGCGGTTCCTCCAAGAGAGTCCTCGTTGCTGAGATCTGCGCCACCTGTCCCCCCATAAAAATCCTCTATCAACAGCAATATGGGCGTTTGCGACGCTTCGGTTGTGCTGATGGTAAATGTGTTGGTGAAAGTGCGGCCAGATACGAGAAATTTGGTTCATTCTCATCGGTCACAGGAAAATCAACCAAATTATTGGGCAGATTCACATCAGCCAAACCAACGACAGATGCCTTAGCCAAGGATGGCACACTGAGTGCTGACGCCAGCGCGGCTGCATAATTTAACTTCCTAAAGTCTCTCCGTCCGGTAGAAAGACGGTATCAGGGAGGGCCACTTTGTCATTTTTTTCGCGTTAAGCGGTCTGGCTTCCCCCAACGCTCTACCCCTGGCCGCATCTGCACAGCGGGTGTGTGCACAGTAAATGGCGCGGCGCTTTGCTTGCGCGCAGGGCCGCGCAGGCCCCAGAGCGCACATCGCAGGATCAAGCGCGCAGCAATTGCGCCTCTGACCGCCTCAGTGACAGACGTGCGGCGTGATACGCGTCAAGCCCCTCAACGGAAGCCAAATCCGGAAAGAGCGCAAGAATTTCCTGCCGTTGGTCTTGGTCTATGGCGGCAAGCGTGTAATCGCCCGGCTGAAAGCTTTCCGACCATGCACCATCTGCCCGCACCACTTCATGACGATCGAACATGAAGTGAATGTAGTTGACGGCCCCAACCTCAACCCGCGTGACGCCTGTACCGTTCACGAGGAACTTGGCCGCGACCAAAACCTCCGGCTCCGCGAAGTAAAGCGCCGTTTCCGGCCCTGAGATCAACATGCGATGGTTTGGTGAAACCAGCATGTCGCGTTCGGGCAGTCCGCCGCCCAACGCCCCTGCCCGAATGCGCACCGGGCGCAAATTTGGACGCCGAGAGAGCTCCGATGCGGTGAGCGGTGAAGCGCAGGCCCAGCGAATTTCTTGAAACCCATTGTCCCGTGTCAGCACCCTGTCACCCGCGCGCAGGCATTCTGCGCGACGCAAGCCCGTTGCGGTTTCCACCAAAGCCTCGGGTGTGAAGCAGGGAATAACGTTTTCGATATTCACGAACCGGGCTGTGCCCTTTAGCGTCCCATCGTCCTCCAAAAACCGAACCGTGCCGTTTTCGCTGCCCGGTGCATCAAAAACGACCGACAATCTGCCGCCATTCGTCAGGTCGAGCGTATCGAAATCATTGCCGCCTTCCCCACCATCGATAAAGTCTCTTGCGTCCACATCGCGGAATGTGTCCGCATCGTCGCCGCCAAAAGCTGCGTCTTCGCCTGAGCCCAGTTCGAATGTGTCATTTCCCGCGCCGCCAAGCAGGATATCGTCGCCGATGCCGCCGACAAGCGTATCGTCTCCATCGCCTTGGCTTGGATCCACCTGATAGAGTTCGACACTGTCTATGGAGGCACCGACATTGTCATCAGGCCCCGTGCCACCAAAAGCCAGGCGGCCCGAGGCGTCACCTGAATTCCCATTGAGGACAAGTTCAATCTTGGACCAACTGCCAGACGGGATATCTGCCGGAGCGATGGTCTTGACCAACTCACCGTTCCAAAACACCTCTATCCCGTTGTTGTCCCCCGCATAGTCGCCCGCATCAAAGCGCAGCACATACTGGCTGTTGGGATCGATATTGGGAACGTCCTGAAAAACAAACCCCGCGGTTCCGCCTTGGCTCATCTGCGCCCAGTTTGCGCCATCGGTACTTTGCAAACCATCACGGGCGGTACTGTAGACATCGAGATCATCGGTTGCGGGAACCGTTTGCCAGCCTGGCGCCTCAGATCCACTGAAGCCAAAAGGCGTCATAGCCATGCCCGTGGTATCTTCGAACGAACCGTTTGTGATTAGGTTAGGCTTGGCAACGTCATCGCTTGCCACTTCAACGTTGTAGGAGACATCCGTGATGGTGATCCCAGACGCAGCGTTATTAAATTGATCATGGGCAATCTCGATGCGGACGACGTCGCCTGGCACATCCACCTTCAGAGAATACAGCGCCGAGTCCGGATCTGCGTATCCGCCCTGCGATGCGGCCGTATCATCACCAATCTGACTATCTGTGTCTGACAGGGTGAGCTGAGCGCCCCCTGCGATATTCACATTGATTTGGTTGCCCGCCGCATCAAAGGCCGTGACTTTCACCTGACCGTCGCCATCGATATCATTGAGGCGGAACTGCACGTCGGATACGGGTTGGGAAAAGCGCAACTCATAGTCTGCGGACCGATTAGGATCGCCGAGAATAGATAGAAAAGCGCTGTTGTCGTTTACTGGATCCCCGCCATTGTCAATTCCGGCAACACGCTGATCTTCATCCGAAAACTCGTTGCGGACACCATTGGAAGAGTTCAGAATTGTGAAACTGGTCGTGACGTTGCCAGTGTTCTGGGAGAAATTACCGATGGTTTGCCCATCCGATAATCCCAGCTCATCCCAGCTAAAGCTTTCTCGCACAATGGTATTTGGCGCCGTCGCGCCGAGGGCATCGCCGATCAGGACATCGTCACCCTCACCGCCCTCTATCGTGTCATCGCCTCCTTCACCAAAGGTGATATCATCTGCTGCCCCGGTAAGGACGGTATCATTGCCATCCCCGGCCAGCACAAAGTCCTGATCGCCGCTGGTGCCGTTTATCCCGTCGTTGTTATCGATCTGATCGCCATCGGGATCATCGGTGTAGCTTGTATCGATCAAATCTGCGGAATCGGTGCCCTCAACAATCCCATCACCGCCTGATGGCCCGGAGACCACACCGGTAATGTCAAAGCTGTTATAGATGGCCACATAGGCGATCTCGCCAGAAAACTCTTTATGATAGTCATCGTCCTCTTTCGCGCGCGCGCCGAAGATGAACTCACCCTCATCATCCCCACCGATCGCAAAGCTGAGATCTGTGATGTTGGTTAACTGCTCGTCAGTTGTGGTGCCTCGGGTGTGGTTGATCACCTTCAAGACGCCCTTGGCCCCATCGAAAGAATAGAACACCTCGACGTCGTCCCCTTCGTCGAAAACGTCTGAAGGGGTTTCAAGGCGAAGGGTCGGACCAACGCCATTAGGCATCTGATGCCAGACGTTCACCTGACCATCCTTTTCAACGGCAATATGAAAATAGCCATCAGAGGTCTTCTCGTCGAAGGCGCCCCGAGAGATCAGCACATCTTCACTGCCACCATTGTGATCGGACTGAACGAAGCGCACCTGCACGGTGGCTGCATTCAGGTCAAAGGCGGAGCTTTTGGGCCCATTACCGTCTCCGATGACTTTGAAAACACTGTCGTCATTATCGTCTTTGAGCACGAGCGCATTGCCAGATATCGAGGCATCGTCGCCCTCAAGCACGCCGTTCTGGGCCTCCCCATCCACAGCGGTTGCCGTGTCTTTCAGCTTGGTCCCATTGGCAAAATCCCACAGCCCGATCAAATTCGGGTTTGATGTGTCGGTAAACACATTGCTCATAGTAACCGTCTCCCAAGGCCCCAATTGGCTCCGCGCATGCGGTCCAACAGGAAAATCCCCTATTTAAGAAGAGCCACCCCTACATGGCGTTCAGAACGGTTATGATTTTAGAAAAACACTTCGCAAAATGCGGCAAAAATCTTTGCTCAAAGCGGTATTATTTCGTTAACAATCAAGCCACGAAAGACATTGCCGCCGCGTCGGCAGCATTGTCGTTAGTTCGGTCACAATTGGATTATGTTACGCGCAGACTTTGGCCCTGAAAGCGGGTCTTTGCTGACCATATGCGCTCCTGTCGGCGAATCACCGCCTACCGCGCAAAAGGAGTAAGGAGCGGGTCATAAGGCTGACCCGCCCCTGAGGTATCACTCGTCTTCGAGCGCTTCGACGGCCGTTTTCAGCGCGTCTTTGTCCGTTTCGGTTTCGCTGATCTGGGCCAGCTCAAACACGAAATCGACAACCTTGTCTTCAAATAGCGGCGCGCGCAGTTGCTGCTGCGCCTGAGCGTTCTGCTGGATGAACTCGAAGAACTGACGCTCCTGGCCCGGGTACTGGCGCGCCTGCGCCATGATCGCCTGGGTCATCTCCGCATCGGTCACTTCGACTTCGTTCTTGCGGCCCAGTTCTGCCAGCAGCAGGCCGAGACGCACGCGGCGCTCTGCCAAGCTGGTGTGCTCCTCGGACGGCTCGATCTTGTCCGCTTCGGGGCGCTCTTCCGCTTCCGGGTTTTCTTCGGCCCAAAGCTGCTGGGCAATCTGGCCGGCCTCAGCGTCCACGAGGGAAGGCGGCAGGTCGAAGGATACCATCTTGTCCAGCTGATCGAGCAGACCACGCTTCATGACAGCGCGTGCGGCGCCGGCATATTCAGCTTCCAGACGCTCGGTGATCTGACCCTTCAGAGCCTCCAGATCTTCGGCGCCGAACTGCTTGGCCAGCTCGTCATCGATCTCGGCTTTGGCGGCGGCCTTCACTTCTTTAATTGTGCAATCAAACACAGCAGCCTTACCGGCCAGGTTTTCGGCCTGGTACTGCTCGGGGAAGGTCACCTCAACAGCCTTCTCATCCCCGGCGCTGACGCCTTCGAGCTGCTCTTCAAAGCCCGGGATAAACTGGCCAGAGCCGAGCTCCAGCGGGAAATCCTCGGCAGAGCCGCCCTCAAACGCTTCGCCGTCAACCTTGCCAACGAAGTCCATGACAACCTGATCACCGCTTTCCGCGGCACCGTCCTTGGTTTCGAAGCGCTTGGCCTGACCGGCCAGCTCTTCGAGCGCCTCGGTGACGCCAGCGTCATCCGCCTTCACAACCAGCTTTTCCAGCGCGATCGTGTTGAGCTCCAGCTCGGGAATCTCAGGCAGCGCTTCGTAGGACATCTCGACCTGCACGTCGTCGCCCGGCTTCCACTCTTCGCCATCCTTCATGGTGACGTTGGGCTGCAGCGCAGGGCGGTCACCCGTCTTTTCGAAATGCTCCGACATGGCGCCATCAACGGCTTCCTGCATGGCCTCGCCAAGAACACGGGGGCCAAACTGCTTTTTCAGCAGCGCCATCGGCACCTTGCCCTTGCGAAAACCCTTCATCTCGATCTCGGGGCGGGCTTCTTCCAGTTTGGCGTTCACCTTGTCATCCAGCTCAGCGCCGGTGATGGTGATGTGATAGGCGCGCTTCAGGCCTTCGTTCAGCGTCTCGTTGACTTCCATTATGTCCTCACGAAATAAACGCCGCGCGACAGGGTCGGCGGCCCGGTTTGATGGGCCTTCTATGGGGCCTCGCAGGGCCATGCAACCCCTGCCGCGCATCCCTATACCAACAATAGCCAAGACCGCGCCGTCCGCCGCGCCAAAACCCAGCCGTATTTGGCCCAAAAGCCCCCTGTCTGCCCCGTTGGAGATGCAGCCATGCAGCCGTATTTGCACTTGTTGTAGCCGTCCGCATGCAGTAACCCCAGACTTACCTCGGGGTGCTCTTTGAGCTGAGATGCGCGTGCGCGAACCCGTTGAACCTGAACCGGTTAGAACCGGCGGAGGAAAGGTCTATTTGCTATGCGCCCGAACTCCGCCCACAACCCAAGGAGTATGCCATGAAGGCGCTTCCTCTCGTTGCGGGCCTGCTGTTTGCCACGTCAGCCGTGGCCGACACCCCCGTGCTTACTGTCTACGCCCCCGATTACTTTGCCTCCGAATGGGGCCCCGGCCCCGGCATCGAGGCTGCCTTTGAAGAAACCTGCGGCTGTGACCTCGTCTACAAAACCGGCGAGTTGCTGCCCCGTTTGCTGCTGGAAGGCCCCCGCACCGAGGCCGATGTGGCCATCGGTTTCAACTCCGACATCACCAAGAAAGCCCGTGAGAGCGGTCTGTTTGCCCCCCATGGGCTGGACATGTCGGGGCTGACCCTGCCGATTGACTGGAGCGATGACACGTTCCTGCCGTTCAACTACAGCCACACCGCCTTCATCTACGACAACACCAAGGTTGCCGATGCGCCCAGCAGTTTCGACGATCTGCTCAATGCGCCCGATGATCTGCGGCTCGTGATTCAGGATCCGCGCAGCTCGATCTCGGGCTTGGCGTTGGTGCTGTGGGTCAACCATGTCTATGGCGATGACGCCGCCGATGCCTGGGCCAAGCTGGCCCCCAAGATTGTCACGGTCACCAAGGGCTGGTCGGAAAGCTACGGCATGTTCACCGACGGGGAGGCTGACATGGTGTTGTCCTACACCACCTCGCCCGCCTATCACATCATTGCCGAGGAAGACCTGACGAAATCCGCCGCGATTTTCGATGAAGGTCACTACTTCATGGTAGAACTGGCAGCCAAACTTGCGGGCACGGACAACAACGAGTTGGCCGACGCCTTCATGGCGTTCATCCTCACCGAGAAATTCCAGTCGATGATCCCGACGTCCAACTGGTCGTTCCCGGCAGCCTTGTCCGAAGAAAACTGGCCCGCCGGTTTCCAGGATCTGCCCATGCCTGAAAAGGTGCTGTTCTACAGCGAGGACGAAGCCGCAGCCCTGCGAGCCGAGGCCATCGAGGCATGGCGCAGCGCGCTGTCTCAGTAAGCGCCGCACTTCTGGTTGCGGGGGCGATCATCACCCCCGTGGCCGCAGTGCTGTGGCGTGGCGGCGGGCCGGGCAGCCTGTCGCCCGCTGACTGGGCAGCACTGCGCTTCACACTGTGGCAAGCGGCGCTGTCCGCGGCCTTGTCGGTGGCGCTGGCGGTGCCGGTTGCCCGGGCCCTGTCCCGACGCCAATTCATGGGCCGCGCACTGTTGGTCACCGTGATGGGCGCGCCCTTTATTCTGCCCGTGATCGTGGCCATCCTCGGCCTTCTGGCCATCTTTGGCGGAACCGGGCTGATCAATCGGCTCGGCGCGCCACTCGGCCTGCCCCGACTGGATATATACGGCTATCATGGGGTCATCCTGGCCCATGTCTTTTTCAACCTGCCCCTCGCCGTGCGCCTTTTGTTGCAGGGCTGGCTGGCCATCCCGGCCGAGCGGTTCCGGCTGGCGGCAACCCTCGATGCCCCGATCTGGCGCGTTCTGGAATGGCCCATGCTGCGCCGTGTTGCCCCAGCGGCCTTCACGGTGATCTTTGTGATTTGCCTCGGCTCATTTGCAGTCGCCCTGACCTTGGGGGGCGGCCCGAAAGCGACCACGGTGGAATTGGCCATCTATCAGGCCTTCCGCTTTGACTTCGATCTGGGCAAGGCAGCAACGCTGGCGAGCCTGCAATTGCTGTTGGGCTTGAGCGCCGGTCTGGTGGCCCTGCGCCTGTCCCCGGCCACGGGCTTTGGCGCCGGGCTGGACAGGCAGATCACACGTTGGGATGGCCAGAGCCGCGTTACGCGGGCCACGGATGCCCTGTGGATCCTGCTCAGCGCAAGTTTTCTGCTGGCCCCGCTGATCGCAGTGGTTGTGGCAGGCCTGCCCGGATTGGGCGCCCTGCCCCCCGAGGTGTGGCAGGCGGCGCTGCGCTCGGTATGTCTGGCCTTGGGCGCTACGGTGCTTACGCTGATGCTGGCGCTGCCGCTGCTATCGGCACCGGGGGAACTGGCGGCGATCCTTGGCATATCTGTGAGCGGCCTCGTGCTGGGCACCGGCTACTTCCTGATCTTGCAACCGTTCATACGGCCCGCCGAGGTGGCTTTGCCCGTCACCATGCTGGTCAATGCGCTCATGGCGCTGCCCTTCGTCATCCGCATCCTGAGGCCGGGCCTTGAGGCAGCGCGCAGTGACTATGGCCGCCTCGCTGCAAGCCTTGGCGTGCAGGGCTGGCACCTCTGGCGCGTCGTTTATCTGCCGCGGCTGCGCAGGCCCCTGGGTTTTGCCGCTGGGCTGACGGCAGCCCTTTCGATGGGCGATCTGGGGGTGATCACCCTGTTTGCCGATGGCGACACAGCCACCCTGCCCCTGCAAGTCTACCGGCTGATGGGCAGCTACCAGATGGAGGCTGCGCGGGCGGGGGCTTTGCTGCTACTGGCGCTGAGCCTCGGCCTGTTCTGGGTATTTGACCGGGGAGGACGCATACATGCTGCAACTTGACAATATTCAGGTCCAGCAAGGCAGTTTTACCCTGTCCGCCGACATCAGCTTCGCATCCGGCGTGACGGCCCTGCTCGGGCCTTCAGGGGCGGGCAAATCCACGCTGCTGAACGTGATTGCGGGCTTTGTTCCACTGCAACGGGGGGCTGTGCGTTGGCAGGACAAGGCGATCACGGATTTGCTGCCCGCCCAACGCCCCGTCGCCATGCTGTTTCAGGACAACAACCTGTTTGCCCATCTCACCGTCGCGCAAAACCTCGCCCTCGCGCTGACCCGCAAGACCCCCACCGAGGCGCAGCGTGCACAAATGGCAGCGGCCCTGCGCCGCGTCGATCTGGAGGGCCTGGAGAACCGCAAACCCGCCGCACTTTCCGGCGGGCAGCAGAGCCGCGTCGCTTTGGCCCGGGTTTTGCTGCAGGCGCGCCCCTTGATGCTGCTGGACGAGCCCTTCGCAGCCCTCGGCCCGGCGCTCAAGCGCGAGATGCTCGATCTGGTGGCCGATGTGGCGCGCGAAACCGGCATGATGGTGTTGATGGTCAGCCATGATCCGGAAGATGCACAGCGCATCAGTGCCCATGCCTGTGTCGTGGCCGACGGCACGGTAAGCCCCCCTGCACCGACAGATGCGCTCTTGCGCAGCCCGCCACCAGCGCTCGCGCGATACCTTGGCGCATCGTAGGCGAGCAGCTCCCAATGGCAACATCAAGCCAAACAACTGCAAGTAAACGATTTATTGTAAAGTGGAGTGAGGCAAAACTGCCGGATTGATTTATCTTATTAAATCTATCAGAAATAGAGCAAGCCAGCGAGTCACCCGCAAGCCATACGCCTGAAACAAGGACCGGGGGCCTGCAGATGAGACCTTCCTATAGAACAGTGGAAACAGGAGCGGATGCATCAAACGCACTTGTTCTGCTCATCGCAACGCTCGGAATGACCGGGCCTTTCACACTTGATTGGCTCATTGAAATTGCGGAGTGGAAAATATGGGAACGGTAATGCCGATAGAACGCAGCCGAGAGCAGGCCTTGCGCGTCGCAAGTGAACTTCCGGTGCATGACGCGACGGAGCTGACAAATGGCGGCGGCCTTGCGCATATTGTACTCAAGGAGCAGGTATACACCCTGCGCATCACCCGTGCGGGCAAGTTGATCCTAACGAAGTGAACGGGCGGCAACCGCCTGCCCCCCTACGGTCTTTATCGCGAAAGATCTCTCAGCCTGACCGGGTGTACTGGCCCGGTCTGGCTGCCCCGAACAGATAAGCAGATTGTCACGCAGCGCTGGGTACCGCTGGTGGTGCTGGCAGCGGGCCCGTTTGCTGCTGTGGCGGCCATCATCCCGGCCGTTGACACGCGCGGAAATGCTGACGGCACTGACCATACCGACCGGGTTAATTGACCCGATGCAAAGCCATCAGGCTGTTCTGCGGAAACGGCTCAATACGCCGACAGCGCCGAGCGCCGATAGGATCAGCGGCAGGCCAGCCGGGATAGGCACAGCAGATAGCGCGATATCCAAACTCACCGCATCTAACCCCAAAGAGCCAGGGCCGGTGCCGGCTTCTGGAATGAAAGTGTCTGCCACCAGCGTCAGGGTTTGCCCTTCGTAGCCGAGCAAGGCGGAGGTCACATCCACCGAGTAATTCGTCCACCCAACTGTGCCTGTGGCTGGGCTGGGGTTAACCGACAAGGAAAACGCCGTGTCAACGAGCGCGTTGGCGGAATCTACGAAGGACAATGAGAATGTGCGCGGCTGCGTTGCTGTATTGCCAAGAGTATAATTCCAACTGTAGGTCAGGTCCCAGGATAGGGTCGCCGCAGACACAACGCCTGCGCCGATGACAAAATCCTGTTCGATAACGTAATTGGTGTTCGGGTTAAAGGCATCAAAAGCGTTTCAGGCCGCGGCACTCCCTTCGTTCGCGGGACCCAAATCAGAAGCAAAACCGACGATATTACATGCGGTATCGGTTGCTGAGACATACCAATCAGCGTCACATTCGGTGCCGCCTAAGTTAGAAACCTGTGTCCAGCCAGAAAAGCCGTTTTCAAACCCACCATTCACCAGAACCGGTGCCGAGGCGACAGGCGCGCCTATTCCCAAAACCACCAAAGTGGCGCTCAACAAAGCTCTCATTTAAAGCCTCCAAACAGCTGCAATTCATTTAAAGTAGGTTCGTGGTAAAATGCACAACCAGAGTGCGAAAGTTGTGAGCGCAAGTCAACGCTTAAGTTACCGACACGATCCGGGCAGAGGCCACCCTTGCAGCCCCTGAAACCCCGCGGGCAAGTGCCGCATTAACACTCCAGGCTAAGACCACACAAGCTATCAACAGTCTGAACAAAAGAACCTCAGCCAAGAACTACACGCCGGATAGAAAGCGTTAGCTACTGCCCAGCACGAGGCGCATGTCTTGGTTGAGGGGTGGTTCGCTATGCTACTTACGGACCTTACAGACACAGGGTTTGCTACGTTCCATCTGCCTGCACAAATAGCAGCCTCGATCTCAGGGTTTCAAAAGGACCAGTAAGGAGAGTTCGATATCTCAAGTCTCTACCGTAGCTTCTGATTAGGAGATGCTAGTCACATCAGATAGCGACGAGGCATAGGTACTCTGCAAGCTTGGAGACACTATAGGCCTACGGCGGGTCTCAAGGAACTCTTTGCCTGGTTGCCGTGTGAACTGATCGACAGGCAAGTTCTCTGCTACCGCTACAATACGACTCACCGCTTCGTCAGAAGCTTGCGAACCGTCCTCCTTAAGCTTTTGATATTCCCTGACTAAAGCTTTGAGGCGTTCCTTTTCCTACGCTTTGACTACATTGAGTAACCCGAGGATAGTTTGGTGCGGGTGAAGGGACTTCGTCAAGCCTTTATTTTCGCTCAATAAATTGATGCCCAAGAACCCCCTTATCGCCTGTAAAACGCCAGTCTGACATTAGCTTTATTCAACTGACAGACCAATGAGTTTCACCCGACAGACACAAGGTTATGTCGCGGTGTATCCGGGGGTCTCTAGAGATGAGTTTTTAGGGGTCGCTACGGTTAGCTACAGGACGCTCAGTAACCGCAGTTCTTATAGTCACTCGCCATACACTAGCGGGCTAACGCTTGAGCCTTTTCGATGGCTTCTTGGCTCATCACGCTGGCTATGACGTCCCTGCTCTGGCCTCCGCGTTCATGCCCGTTGGCACTGGCGATGTTATACCACATGTGGGCCATTACGTAGTCTTGGAGGACGCCCCAACCTAGGGAGTACAACTTCCCCAAACCGAATTGAGCTGCATGGTCCCCTTGCTCAGCGGCCTTGCGGAGCCAACGGGCAGATTCCTTGTCGTCTTGAGGGACGCCATCACCTTCTGCGTACATATCCGCCAAGTTGTATTGAGCATCAGCATACCCCTGCTCAGCAGCCTTGCGCCACCAACTTGCGGCTTCCTTGTAGTCTTGAGGAACACCTTCACCGGCGTCGTACATATAACCCAATTTGTATTGAGCAGAAGCATCCCCTTGCTCAGCCAAAGGCTTCCACTCCTGAAAAGCCGTAGCATAATCACCAGCTTCGTAAGCCGCTAAACCCCTCTGAAAATCCTGAGCATATGCCTGTCCAGACAAGGTGAAAACGACTGCTACTGAAGCGAGAAAATTACGCATAAATACTACCTCTGAAACTGTCACATAGGGCAGTTAGCAAGGTGGCTAAGGAGTCTCAAGTAGACCCGATGTGCTGCTGCGCATCTACGAAAGTATTTTCTTTGTTTTGGATTCTGAAGCCCCCCAAATCAGACCCGTGGAGAGCCTTTATTTCCGCCTGCTTGTCTTGCGCCTAAAAACCCAACCACCCCACTCAGGGGCCACTACACCGCCTCTCAGGGCTATCCCTGTGCCATATCGAGGCTGGCACTGCTGGCCGGTCGCGCCAAATACCCTCTGAGAGCCAATATTAGCCCCGTAGAGAGCCGCGAGGGCTTGCCCGTCAGCACATCCATCAGAACGCTTTTTCGAAGCCTCTCAGCACTTACATAGGGTGTTGTTATGCAATGAAGCCGGTGGTTTATATACCGTCAAAATTATAGCCGATCTATTCTGGAGCAAACTATTCAGATGAACCGCACTCAGTTGACTAGTGAGGGAACCAAGCCTGAGGTTCTTCATCATCACTTTACGTAAGTTCTGTCACCGCTAGTGGAACAAGCAGAAGGTGCCACTGAAGCCATTATCCCCGTCTCTTTATCCAAATATCAGGAACATCTCTAATGAAAAATCTCTTGAGCGTAGTTTGCGCTGCTACGCTAGTCTATTCGCCCGGCTCGATGGCAAGTGCTGAAGATTTCTTTTGTGGGCCAGATAATGAAGTTACATTTGCTTTCGAGGAACCTTCCCAATTTAACTTTGAGGGCAAAGGCTTTACCGAGGCGACCTTTATAGGAGTAACCTTTAACATCGCAAATATTGTGAAACTCAAGTCGGGCAAACCGTTGGATAAAACCGCTGTCGTTCAATATGTTAGGGAACTAAAGCCACGAACATATTTGACCGATGAGGTGGGATGGAATCCCGATAACCCCGATCAACTTTCGGAAGCTATTCAAATGATGGGCGCAGAGGCATTCCAGAAAACTACGACTTATGAGCTAGAACTGAGCACTCTGAAACTTAGGAAAGTAGAAGTAGTCATTGCTGATCGTGTTAGGGCACTGGAAACAATGTTCGAATGCCGTTCAGCTAACATTTTTGATCAACTTGATTAGCATTGATGCTCTTAGAAGGATGTTAGATCGAGCAAAAGTTATGGCGTTATTGGCAGATCAGAGACCCAAATCCTTCTGGAGCAAACTATTCAGATGAACCGCACTAAGTTGACTAGCGAAAGAACCAAGCCTGAGGTTTTTCATCATCACTTTAAGCAAGTTCTGTCACCGCTAGTAGAACCAGCAACAGATGCTACTGAGGCCCAGATTGATCAGCTACTAGAGGGTCTAAACTGCCTAAGTGATCGGCCCTCAACTAACGCCAAATTGCGAGTATTGCTGTCTAGCTTCCTGCTACAAGCACAGCGCCTTCAGGATCACGTAGAGCGTAAGGGTGGCAGTTTACTGATCGGCTGGCCCCATGATGAAACCTATTGGCGGATACGGTCAAAGGTTGGCTACAAGACGGCTAAGAAGCTCAGGGTGGCGATGGTAAGCCACAATTGGATCACTCATGAGGTGCAGGCCGAAAGAGATGTTTTTAACCGCACAGGGAATGCCCATGGCTATCTCATCGCTGATGAAGTCCCTTCCAAAACTACTGGGCTAGAGTTCCAGTCAAACGACAGCCTTATCTATGCGAGCAAAGTAAAGGACAGCAGCAGTAAGACTGTAGACAGCCCGGTTGATAAACGCACCAAGGCTTTATGGTCTCTATGGAAGGCCACACCGCTAAAATATGGCGATCTGAAGATGTGGACGGCCACCAGGTCATTCAGCGATGAGACATTGACGAAAGGGGGGCGTTTCTACGGTCCTTGGACATCGATGAAGAAAGAGCTGCAGCGGCTTCATTGCACTATAGGCGATCAACCCGTTGCAGAGGTAGACGTCAGAGGAATGCACCTGACATTGCTATTTGCGATTTCTGGTAAGTCACCATTCCAAGGCAAGTTCACTGATCCGTACCAAATCCCCAGTTTGGATGGTATCTCTAGGGCAGGGATCAAGGCTGTTATCAATTCAGCTATCGGCGGTGGCACTACCCAACAGACGAAGCCAACTAAGATGATCAAAGGCGCAGGTATAAGCCAAGAACAACTAACCGAAATACGTAAGTCTATTATCCCCGCCTATGAATGCTTGGAAGTCCTCCGCAGAAAGGGGGCAGACAGAGAGTTCTACAGCGAGAACCTAGCTTGGCATGAGGCTGAGATCATGATGCGGGTGGTAGAGACGCTACAGCAGCCAATCTTCATCCTACACGACTGTCTAATATGCCAGAGGGGTTCGGCTAAGGACATAGGATTGGCGCTGCAGGACACCTTCACAAGCTATTGCCAAGAGAACGGTTGGATGCCGATCAAGCCAGCATTCACAGTTGAATATCTTGTGGGGGATACAGTCAAAAAAGAGGTGGTGGAGGGTTCCATAAGCTAGATAAAAAAGGCACCCTTGAGAAAAGGCTTGCTATACCCTCCCGGCACCCTCCCCCTCTAGTATCTATCTCTCTTAATATACCTTCTAGGAGTACCTTACATAGGAATCCTACAGTTAACTTCGGTATAGTATCTGGGTAGATATTCCTCACTATATCCAAGAGCTTGATAAACCGTAAGAATTAATCCATTGGGATCAGTTTTCCTTGGCGGCACCTGTAGTAGAGGGCATGGTTTGATTTGGCCTCGTTGGTCCTACCCGTCAGTGACCATATCTTACGCACCACCGTACCTAAGCCGACGATGACCGCCGCCGATAAGGTTCAATATTCCGACAGATTTATTGGTGTCAGACTTCTGAAAGTTTGAAAGGGCAGACGTATCCCCCCCTTCAAGATCAGCGCATTATGATTAGAAGCGATAACTTGCACGCATCTGTATCTGTTCGAGCTTTACGTCTGCGCCCAATAATTCCTGCACATTTTCAAAGTTGTTCACTGAGTATGCAATTCCAACGCTAAAGCTGTCGTTGATACGGTAGTCGCCGCCCACGCCATAAGTAACGCCAGTTTCAGAACCGTTGTCACCAGCAGAAAACTTGGCAGCGCCTACGGTGACGTATGGCAGAAACGATCCCAGATCAGCGCCAATACGTGCCTGCAACTGGTAAAGTTTTGTTTCGTTGCCGGTAGCCTTATCATCGAACTTGCCAAACGTCAGCTCACCACCGACGACGTACTGTCCAAAGTCAAAATCGTAACCAGCGTACAGCCCAACGCTATCTTCAAAACTAACATCTACGGTCGGCCCCGCGTTGGTCAGTTCTCCATCAGAGCTTGTGTAATTAAGGCCGACATAGAAGCCAGTCCAGTTTGTTTCTGCTGACACTGCTGAAGATGCAGCCAAACTGATCACGGCTGCAGTAAGTATTCGGATCATCGAAGTATTTTCCCCTCTGTTAGTGTTGCGAGGAATAATCCAAATCCGGATGGTAGAACCACACATGAAACCTAATTTCACGATACTTTGTGCTTCAGTAGCCACAGTGCATCGCTGTTGTCCGCACTGCTAATGTAACATTTGAGTACACTCTAGGGTGACAGTTTTCACCTCTCAGAATGGCCCCATTATGTGTCATATTAGGGTTGTGAATCGATATATGTGACAGTATCTCAGTGTTACACATCCTAAAGTGACGCACAGGGGTACGGACATGGCGAAGATTGGCTATCAGCGAGTTTCTACGGCAGACCAGAACACAGACCGCCAAGATTTGAATGTCGAGCGTATCTTTGAGGACAAAGCCTCTGGCAAGAACACTGACCGCCCTGCGCTAAAAGAGATGTTGGCTTACATCCGTAGTGACGATGAGGTCGTAGTTTACTCTATCGATCGTCTGGCCCGTAACCTGAGAGACCTTGAGGACATCATCAGGGAAGTAAACGCGAAGGGTGCTACCATCAGCTTCCTCTCTGAGCGGCTTACCTTCTCTGGCTCAGACGATGCGATGTCCACGTTGATGCTTCAGATGATGGGTGCCTTTGCCCAGTTCGAACGCTCAATGATTAAGAAGCGTCAGTCAGAGGGGATAGCAGCGGCTAAAGCAAGACCAGAAGGTAAGTCCAAGTATGCTGGTCGCGCCCCCTCTATCGACCGTGATGTGGTGAGTAACATGCTCACGGCTGGATCATCGGTTACAGCAATAGCCAAGTCTCTCGGCATCTCTCGTCAGAGCATCTATCGGATCAAGGCAGAACTGGGGCTATGAGCTAGGCGCTAGGGTCCCCCCAGGTTCTCACCCTACAATTGGGTTCAGTTGGGTTTCCCCCTCAGAATCCAAGACAAAGAAAAAGGGTTGCTGCCGCGAATGGAGTTCGAGCGCCCCTTGGAGCTGCTTATTGCCAGATGGCGTCGTATGCCAACCACATTCCACGCAAATATTGCAACACCGCCCCAATTGAGAAAGCCTAATAGACCACTAGCCGCAATGTACAGCCTTGCTCTGAGAGCCTATACCGGCACCAAGGAAAACCCACCGTGAAGGTTATTACCAACAAATCTAATTTTCGCTGAGACAGCTTTCACTTGTGGCTAGGTACTTGCAGAACAAACCTGAATTTGCGGGGACATTAATTTTGCGACCATCAGCCGTAGTCAAAAGCTTATCACTAGAGGTGATATTATATGCGACAATACCTCGACTATGCTCTTTGAAGCCAACTCCTCTTGATACATTCTGATACCCTGACGTCGGTTGACCTATATCGAAACGATAGAAATCATAATAAAGATGATCATGATCGCCTGCAGCTGTGTCAAAGTTATTGTCCCCATACAAAATATAGCCATGTGTAGGAATAACCACACTCATTGCTGTCATAATTTTTGCCATCCTACGGTTAGCTAAATTGTTGCGATCTGCATCACTGATACTTTTGGTCTGCCTCCACCCTTCAAGTGCAATTAGTTTTGGATATGCAAGGCGCTTTTCATAATATTGGAGCAAGCTTTCAATTTCAAAGAGCTCCGATTGACTATACAATCTACCAACCCCTTCAGATGGTGACTTTTTGTATAGCTCCAAGAAAACGCCGTTTATCTTCGATACCGTCGCTGAATCACGCTCCCAATTAACATTTCCAATAATTATGGAATCATGCCCAATAGATTTCCGGAGTTCAGAAATTAGCTTAATGCGAGCCTTCCGCACCTGGCCAGTTGAAAAGCCCCCTTGATGGTAATCATGCCACCAATCCAGCATTACTCCGTGGGCATTTGATTTTGATATCTCACGTGACCCTATTTCTGATATATACTCCAAAAATTCTTCAGAGGTAATATCTGTGGCTAAAGTTTTACCATACTCGGCAGCATGAGCCCAGTTTCTCGAAGTAAGATATTTACTGACTCCTGGATAATTTAGCCAGCCTTTGTTTGGATAATAATAATTCCAGTAAATCTCCGATAGGCGAATAAGGGATTTAGATTGACGATAATTGCCCCGCCTAGGTTCTTTGGTCCACGTTAATCCATAGTAATTACCTGACCGTCCTTGGCCTGCATTCCAAGCAAGAAATGGATTGATAGTCTTGCGCTGCGCCAAAATAGGATCAATTGTCAAATTCCGCCGCGAGACCGCAGAGCTTTGCTCTACTTGATTCCCCTGTGGCACACATGCTCCTAATGTGAAAATCAGAAAAATAAGTAAAAAGATATTCATAGAATTAGTCATTTTTGCTCCTGTTAAAGAGATTAATATTACTTGAACCGTGCGTCATTCAATGCCCAGTAAGCATCAGTGCCTATTAGTGCTTCATTCTTTTTGGCTAGATCGAATGGTGTTTCGCCATCGTCATTAACAGCGGCCCCATCGGCACCAGAATTTAGGAGAGTTGTTATGACTTCTGGGTTTTCGCTATGTGCAGCAGCCGCGTGCAGTGGTGTTCCTTCGTAATGCATTCTAAGGTTCACTTCTGCACCAGCGTTAATAAGCAGCGTCAGAGCATTTGGGTTTTCATTGATCGCAGCAGCCCAAGCAAGCGGTGTGGCTCCATTTGCATCCCTTATGTGCACGTCCGAACCAGCGCCTAGTAAAGCTGTTATTGCTTCCGTGTTTTTGTTGTGCGCAGCAGCTAAATGAAGCGGAGACTGTCCACTTTCAGTTCTGGCGTTCACGCTCGCCCCAGCACCCAGACATTCAACAACCGTTTCTGGGGTGGCAGCTTCCCAAAACTGTATCATAGCGTCCCAATACCGCGATACCCAACCATCACAATTGGTATCCTGTGCATGGACAGGCGATGAAGCTAGTGACAATGAAAATGCGAGTGTGGCTACGGCGTGCTTAATCATACAGAATCTACCTTGCACTGTGTAACTAACGTAAGCTTATGTTCGCCAGATAGTATATGATGAGATGCGAAAGTACAGCAATTCGAAACCAAACACGGACTTGCTGATGTCGCCTGCGTCTACGGTTAGATAGCTACTCTCTCAAGGTACTCTGCTAGTTTTCTGGTGGAGTACCCTTGTCCATACTTGGAACCTGCACCCCTGACACCAGCCCAACCACCAATAGCATCAATAGCCTCCAGGGGTACGTCAGCATCCCTCAGGCGGTCTCTCATGCTGTGCCTTAGGCAGTGAGCAGTCTTGCCCCCGTAGGCTTTCTTCAGGTGCTTAGAGAGTGTCGCTGAGGCTGTAGCGGCTTTAAACTCCCCCTTAGAGGCGTACCTTGGGAACAGGTAGGGGTTGCCCTGAGACAACTCTAGGAGCGTCTGTAGAGCCTTTCTGGCGCTCTTGGATACGATTGGAAGCGACCTCTCACTACCTGTAGTCTTTAGCCCTCTGCATCGGTTCTCTTGGATATGGATAACAAGCAGACCATCCTCATCTACGATATCATCCTTCATGAGACCGAGAACTTCAGATAACCGACAACCTGTCTCTCCTAGTATGGGCAGTATCAAGCGTAGCTGACCGTAAGACAGACACTCCCTGTACAGGGTCTTAAGTTCATCCTTAGAGAATGGTTGCCTTGTAGTTACGTCCCTACCCTCTCGCTTGATGATGATACGGGCGAAAGGGTTTCTCTTGTCTACGTCATACTCATAAAACGCATAGTTCATGATTGCCGCTAGACACTGAAGCCTTCTCCTCTGAGTGCTAGTCTTTTGGTTGCTATAGGACTGTAGGAAAGCCTTCGCATGGCTCCTTGTGTACTGGTCGATTGGTAGGTCACCGACAACCTCAATGAGTCGCTTTACGGACTGCTCTGAGGGCTTTGGGTTCATTTCCCTAAGGTCTTGATATTCTTGATAAACTGCACTGAGGAGTTCCATTTGCCTATCCCTTTGATTCCATTGGATTTAACAGGGATAGTTTGGTGCGGGTGAAGGGACTTGAACCCCCACGCCTTGCGGCGCCAGAACCTAAATCTGGTGCGTCTACCAATTCCGCCACACCCGCACGGCACAAAGCATCACCTCGCGCCTTGGGGGCTACTTAGCAAGAGGTTTCGCGGAGTGCGAGGGTCAATCTGCGTCTGTATGCTGAGAAATTACTCTGGGCACCATTTCTGGCAAATCTTCGGCGATCAGCCCCGGGCCAAATGCGCGGGCGCATTCCACATGAAGCCAGGCCGCGGTTTCTGCGGCTTGATGGCCGGTCAGGCCGCGCGCCAGCAACCCGGCAATGAAACCGGACAGCACATCGCCGGCCCCTGCCGTGGCAAGCCAGGGCGCACAGCGGTCATAACAGGCCGCATGGAGTGTGCGCACATCAACTGGCTTCCCTGTCTCTCTTTGTGTGCCAAGGGGCGTGCAAATCACTGTGTCCGGCCCTTTCAACAACACAGTGGCGCCCGCACGGCGCGCAGCCTGCGCCACAGCCTCCAGTTTGGACAAGGGGGGCGAATGCTGTTCAGCGGCCTCGGAGCGGGGCATGGCCCCGTCTGTGCCCTGCCAGCTTGCATAGATATCGGGAAACAGCCGCGCAAACTCCCCGGTATGGGGGGTCAGCACAACAGGCCCCGCCCGCCCGCTGCGGGCATCGATGGCATCAAACAAAGCATCGGGCGCTTGGGCAAAGGCGGTCAGCGCGTCAGCATCCAGCACCACAGAGCGCGCGGGCTCAGCCGCAAGCGCCGCAAGCGTGAGCGCACGCGCGCCCTCCCCCAGGCCGGGCCCGAGGCAGATCGTGCCGAGCCGCTGGTCCGAGAGCAAGGCCTGCAAATCCTCAGGCCCATCGCATCGGCGCAGCATGATCGCCGTCAACTGGGTGGCGCATTCCATCAATGCGGAGCCGGGGGCGGCCAAAGTTACCAAGCCCGCACCAACGCGCAAAGCCCCCCGCGCTGCCAAACGCGCCGCGCCACTGCGCCCCATAGGCCCGGACAGAACCAAAACATGGCCATGGGTGAACTTGTGCCCGCCGCGTTTGACAAGCCGGGTTGCTGGCTGGATGTCAAAGGGGCGCTTAATGCGGCTGTCGGGCACATCCGCGAGGGGCGGAAACAGCCGCATTCCAATCGGGCGCTGCGTTTTGGGCGCCGTGTCGGCGCCGCCCATTGTGCAGCGATCGTCCTGCAAGCCGATATCGGCCACGACCAGCTTTCCGCACAAGGCGGGCCCATCGGCCAGAAAATGCCCCGGCTTTGGGCTGTCAAAGGTGACGGTGAGCGCTGCGAAAGGCGCGGGACAATCAAACGGATTCGGAGCGGGCACGCCCGGCACGCAGCCCCGATCCGCATCCAGACCAGAGGGCACATCCACCGCCACCATCCTTGGCTGAAAATACCCGCCATCTCCACCAGATCCGGCCAAGTAGCGCAAAAGATCCGCAAGGTCCCCTACAGGCGGTCGGCTCAGACCAATGCCAAAAATCGCGTCAACATAGAGCGCTGCATCCGGCGCCCGGTGAAGAGCCTCATAGGTGAGCGGCTCAGGATCGCCCCCCCATGCCGCGCGCGCCGCCAGAGCATCCCGGGCCGTCGGCGCGGTCTTTGCTGCATAGACTGTCACAGTCCATCCGCGTTCCCGCAGCAGACGCGCGATGACAAACCCGTCGCCGCCATTATTGCCCGGGCCACACAGAACAGATGCCGATTGCGGTGTTTCTTTGTACTCCGGCCAATGGGCTTCGATTGCCTCCACAACGGCAAGGCCGGCCCGCTCCATCAGGCTCCGGCCGGTGACAGCGCCACTGTCCATGGCCCGCTGCTCCAAGGCCCGCATTTCAGCGCCGGTCAAAATCTCTGTCATTGCGCGCCCCGTGTCCCAACTATGCTCATTTTTTAATCATTGTAGTCCAAATAATAATCAAGTGCCTCAAATTGCAGCGCGCAGGCTGGGCGGCCTGAGCGGCTGCATTGTCGCGCAAGAACAGACGTGGTCAGCGTCGCATTGCAACTGATTGACGGAGTCGGAGCCAACATGAAGAAGATTGAAGCGATCATCAAACCCTTCAAGCTTGATGATGTGAAGGAGGCGCTTCAGGAGGTCGGCGTTCAAGGTCTGAGCGTGGTCGAAGTCAAAGGCTTTGGCCGTCAAAAGGGCCACACAGAACTCTATCGCGGCGCGGAATACGTCGTGGACTTCCTCCCCAAAGTGAAACTGGAAGTCGTGATCAGCGATGACCAGCTTGACGCAGCGGTGGACGCCATCATCAAAGCAGCCAAAACCGACAAGATCGGCGACGGCAAGATTTTCGTGTCCGATATCGCGCAGGCGATCCGGATCCGGACCGGGGAAGAAGGCGACGAAGCGCTCTGAGCGCAGCCATCACCCGGCTTAAACACACACTATCCATCCAACCAAGAGAGGGGATGACGGTCACATGAGCAAAGACGCAGTTCTCAAGACCATCGCAGACGAGGATGTCGCCTACGTAGACATTCGCTTCACCGACCCGCGCGGCAAGCTCCAGCACGTGACGGTCATGGCAGATCAGGTCGACGAAGATTTTCTCGACGAAGGCTTTATGTTCGACGGCTCGTCGATCGCAGGCTGGAAGTCGATCGACCAGTCCGACATGAAGCTGATGCCCGACACCAACTCGGCTTACATTGACCCGTTCTACGCGGAAAAGACCCTGTGTCTGCACTGCTCGATCGTTGAGCCCGATACCGGCGAAGCTTATGAGCGTGACCCGCGCGGCACAGCCGAGAAGGCTGAAGCCTACCTCAAGTCCTCCGGCATCGGCGACACGGCCTTCTTCGGCCCCGAAGCCGAATTCTTCCTGTTTGACGATGTGCGCTTCTCGGTTGAGATGAACAAAGTCTCGTACGAGGTGGATGCCCAGGACGCGTCCTGGAACACCGACACCGAGTTTGAGATGGGCAACATGGGCCATCGCCCCGGCGTGAAGGGCGGCTACTTCCCGGTCAACCCGATCGACGACGCGATGGACCTGCGCTCCGAAATGCTGTCCACCATGAAGCGTATCGGCATGAAGGTCGACAAGCATCACCACGAAGTGGCGTCCTGTCAGCACGAACTGGGCCTGATCTTCGATAGCCTCACCAAGCAGGCTGACGAGTTGCAGAAGTACAAGTACGTCATCCACAACGTGGCGCACGCGTACGGCAAGTCCGCCACCTTCATGCCCAAGCCGATCGCTGGCGACAACGGCACCGGCATGCACGTGAACATGTCCATCTGGAAGGACGGCAAGCCGCTCTTCGCAGGGGACAAGTATGCGGATCTGTCCGACGAAGCCCTGTACTTCATCGGCGGTGTGCTCAAGCATGCGAAGGCTCTGAACGCCTTCACCAACCCGTCCACGAACTCCTACAAGCGCCTGATCCCGGGCTTTGAAGCCCCCGTTCTGCGCGCCTACTCTGCGCGCAACCGTTCTGGCTGCGTGCGGATCCCGTGGGCCGAATCCCCGAAGGCCAAGCGTGTGGAAGCCCGCTTCCCCGATCCTTCGGCAAACCCCTACCTGTGCTTTGCAGCCCTGCTCATGGCCGGCCTCGACGGCATCAAGAACAAGATCCACCCCGGCGACTCGTCCGACAAGGATCTCTACGATCTGCCGCCAGAAGAGCTGGCCGAGATCCCGACCGTTTGCGCCTCCCTGCGCGAAGCGCTTGACGCGCTGGAAGAGGATCACGAGTTCCTGCTGGCCGGTGACGTGTTCACCAAAGACCAGATCGATGGCTACTGCGAGCTGAAGTGGGAAGAAGTGTACGCCTACGAGCACACACCGCACCCCATGGAATTCAAGCTGTACTACAGCTGCTGATCCAGACGATCAGAGAACCGAGACAGAAGAAAGGGCGTCCATTTCGGGCGCCCTTTTTTGCTGTTTCTTCTAAGGGTGGGAAATCGTCACGCTCGCCCATGACCCAACGCCGGGTGAATGACTGCACCGGGCAAAGGTCTGATCGCAAACAAAGAAGGAGGGGCAACATTTGCCCCTCCTTGGATGGTACTGCTGCGATGATCAGCGCGTGACGATAAAGTCGATCCGGCTCTCAACGGCCAGAGGGCTGAACTCGTCAACTTCGTTGCGCTCTTCATCGGCCAGGATCGTATCGATCAGAACCAGATCGTTCACCGAGAGGTTGCCGATCTGATCTTCAGAGTAATCCGTGAAGCCAAAGCTTTGCAGCGTGTTGTAGACGCTCTTTTCCAACTGGGTGTCCAGCTCGGACATGGCGAAGGCGGCAGGGGCGGCAAAGGTTGCGGCAGTTGCGGCGAGGGCGATGGCGGTGATGGTCTTTTTCATGGTCAGTTTCCTTTTGTTTGCGGTGTGCGTTTGCAGTGAGTTCCGGATGTTCCGGAGGGGAGTTGTGTGCCGGTGTGTCCCGGCCCGTGCTATGGAAATACGAACACAAACTCCGCATTCAACAAATGTTTCAATATTTTTGCACAACCACAACGCAGCGTGAAAATGCGCTCACATTCTGTGATAGTTTAGAAATATCAGCCATATACGCTAATAAATGAGCAAGCGTGAACGAGACCGCCCTTGATTTGAGCCGTGTTCACGCCATACCGGCGCCTTCCCTTAGGTCAGCTTAGAAGCGTGTCCCAGAGCGGGCTTGCCTTGAGGCTTGCCAACTGGGCCTGTGTCAACTTTTCGACGGGAATGACGTAGGTGTGGATCGTGAACACAACGGCACCCGTTTCAGGCAATTTGCGCAACACTTGCCGCTCCGACCGCATCCAGACCGCTTCTCCCAGTTTGGGCTGGTGGCGTCGGTGCTCGGAGGATCGCGGCGCAAAGAGTTCCGGATCCGCATAGAGCAGCGCATTGGCCCGCCACAGGAGCCGACCCGGCTGCAGGGCGTCAAACATGCGCTGGACGCGGCGCGCCATGCTCTCATCATAGGGATCAACCGGCACGTGGATCTGTGTCAGGGGGCGGCCGATCTTGTCAGACAGCCGCCACCCCGCAGGAAAGCACAGAACGGCAGCTGCCAGGTGGTGCTCGGCTGCGCCGGGATGCTGCAGGTGCAGACAGAAATCATTCTGCACAAGACGGCCAAGGGTCAGTAGCGGCTGATCGCTGTCTTCGGTGACATGACGCCCATCCGGGCAGATCCAAACCCCACCCGCGCGCGTAAAGCCAAGCGCGGGCAGCGCGTCCATCACAGTAGCATAAAGTTCCTCGACAGCTTCCTGGGCATGGGGCTGGCAAGCAATCACCTCGTCGCGGCGATGGGTCAGAAGCCATTCGCGATGGGCCATTTGCGCGCCATAGGCCTCATCCACCCGCAGCCACTCCTCCAAAGGGGCAGGCTGAATCCCGGGCAGCCGTGCCGTGGCTGGATGCGCCCAAGGCGTGGTTGGCAGGCGCTCTTGGCAGATTTCCACGGGCCAGTCCCCATTCTGATTGCGACGTTCGAAATGCCGCAATCGGTATAGAGCGAAGCCCGCGCCCCAGTCCACGCTAGAATGCAGGCATTGCGCGAGGCCAGCCATGAACCAGCACTACAGCGATCGTCGCAAGATCGATCCGTCACAGGGCGAGATCACGGGCGACAACACACCCAATGATGCAGATCGGATCGAGATCGGCCCGACGCGCCTGGCGCTGGCTGAGTGGGCGCAAGCCGGGCTCGCATTGCCCGATTTGCAGGCCATGCGTCGCTATCGCTGGCAACGGCTGACCAACGCCGTCGCGGCGCGGGATTACGGCGGGCTTTTGATGTTCGATCCGCTCAACATCCGCTACGCAACCGACAGCACGAATATGCAGCTTTGGAACACGCACAACCCGTTTCGGGCCGTGCTGCTCTGCCCGGATGGTTACATGGTGATCTGGGATTACCGCAACGCGCCCTTCCTGAGCACCTTCAACCCTCTTGTGTGCGAACAGCGCTCTGGCGCAGACCTGTTTTACTTTGACCGCGGGGACAAGGTGGACGTGGCAGCCGATGTGTTCAGCAACGAGGTGCGCGCGTTGGTGCAGGCCCATGGCGGTGGCAACAAACGGCTCGCAGTCGACAAAATAATGCTGCACGGGCTGCGCGCCCTCGAGGCACAGGGCTTCGAGATCATGGAGGGCGAAGAGGTCACCGAGAAAGCCCGCGCCATCAAGGGCCCAGATGAGATCAAGGCCATGCGCTGCGCCTCAGCCGCGTGCGAGACCGCGATGGAACGGATGGAGGATTTCGCCCGCACACGTATTCCGGGCGGCGATGTTTGCGAAGATGACGTCTGGGCCGTGCTCCATGCGGAGAACATTCGCCGTGGCGGTGAATGGATCGAAACCCGCTTGCTGAGTTCGGGGCCGCGCACCAATCCCTGGTTTCAGGAGTGCGGCCCGCGCCTGTGCAATGCCAACGAGATCCTCGCCTTCGACACCGATCTTGTGGGCAGCTACGGCATTTGCGTCGACATCTCCCGCACATGGTGGATCGGCGATCGCGCCCCCCGCCCCGATATGATCTATGCCATGCAGCACGCCCATGAGCATATCATGACAAATATGCAGATGCTGGCCCCCGGCGTGATGATTCCCGAGCTGACAGCCAACACCCATGTGCTTGATGACATCTTCCAGAAACAAAAATACGGTTGTCTGATGCATGGGGTCGGCCTGTGCGACGAGTGGCCGCTCGTGGCCTATCCCGACAAGGCCGTGGACGGCGCCTATGACTATCCGCTGGAGCCGGGCATGGTGCTGTGCGTGGAGGCGCTCGTGGGCGCAGAGGGGGGCGACTTCTCGATAAAGCTGGAAGACCAGGTGCTGATTACCGAAACCGGCTTTGAGAACCTGACGACGTACCCGTTTGATCCTGCCCTCATGGGGCAGAAAAGCTTCTAAGGCCGATCAGGCTCAGATATCAGCCACCACCCCCCTGTGATCAGATCCCACGAGCGGGCGCACCGCGACCCGCCCACCGCCCGGGGCGATTACATGGTCAATCGGCAGGGCAATGGGACCAAAGGGGAAGGTAAACCCGCCGCGCCCTGCCCGCCTGCCCCCAAGAGCCTGCGCCACCGCATGTACCGGCCAAGCCCAGGGCACAATGTTGAAGTCGCCTGCCACAACCCGCGCGCCATCCAGCCCCTGCACAGCCGCGAGGCTGGGGCCCAGATAATTGCGCTGCTCGAACGGCCAGGGCCAGGGCAGATGCACGGCCATAACCCAAACACAGACTGCGCCACAGCGCACCCGCAACGCCGCGTGCCCCGGCCCCGATAGCCTGTGGAGCCCCTCCGCACAGGGCAGGCGCGACAGCACGACAATCCGCCCAACAATGGGGTGGGCGGTTTCCTGTCGGTGCGGCCAGCCTGCGGCCAGGCCATCCAGAACGGGCTGATTGTGGGCGCTGACCTCCTGCAAGGTGATCACATCGGGATCCATTGCGTGGATATCTTCCAAAAGCGGCTCCGGGCTGGGCAGGCTATAGAGCAAGTTTTTCTGGTAAAGCCGCAAGCCCAGCTGCTTTGCAGGGCGCGGCCAACGCCACAAGGCCCATGCGATGCTGAGGGCTGACAGCAGCGGCAGAATGCTCCAAGCGTGGCCCACCCCGAGAAAGACGTGTCCGCCCAATGTTGCGCTGGCGGCCAGACCCACCAGAACCGGACGCCCCACCGCGGCGGCATCTGCCGCAGGCACCCAGCGCCCAAGGTGGCTGAACAGCATCGCTGCCAACACAGAGCCCGTGATGATCCAGTAAAAAAACATGCGCCAAAGGCTCCGTAACACATACCGCGCCCCCGAATGTGGCACAGGATCGCGGGGAAACACAGAGCGCAGTTTGCATCGTGCCCACCTGTAGCTCAGCCCCCCCGCCACCTTGGCCGGTCTGGACATTCCCAGCGCCATTGCCCATGGCTTGTGCAAAGCACCCCGGTGAGGAAAAGCATGGCTGAACATCGCATCATTATCGACACAGACCCCGGCCAAGATGATGCCGTGGCCATCCTTCTGGCGCTGGCCAGCCCCGAGATCGACGTTCTCGCCATTACGGCCGTGGCGGGCAATGTCCCGCTGGCACTGACACAGACCAATGCGCGCAAAGTCTGCGAGCTGGCTGGCAGGCCGGATGTCCCTGTGCATGCCGGATGCGCTGCGCCCCTGTCGCGCAGCCTTGTCACGGCAGAGCACGTACATGGCAAAACCGGGCTCGACGGGGTGGAATTGCCCGCCCCAACCATGCCCTTGCAAGACGAACATGGGGTAGACGCCATCCTGCGCATCCTCGCGGACGCGCCCGCGGGCACTGTAACGCTCTGCCCGCTGGGCCCGCTGACCAACATCGCCACCGCACGCGCCCGCGATCCCGAAACCTTCGCCCGGGCCAAGGCGATCGTTCTGATGGGCGGCGCCTATTTCGAGGTGGGGAACATCACCCCTGCCGCCGAGTTCAACATCTACGTGGATCCGGAAGCCGCCCGGGATGTGTTCGCCTCTGGCGTTCCAATCACCGTGCTCCCGCTCGATGTCACCCACAAGGCGCTGATAACGCCCCCTCGCCATGAAGCCTTTGGCGCCCTGCCCAATCGGGCCGGGCCCGTCGTGGCGTCCTGGACGTCCTTCTTTGAACGTTTTGACAAGGAAAAATACGGCAATGACGGGGCGCCACTGCACGATCCCTGCGTGATCGCTTATCTGCTCGAGCCGACGCTTTTCACCACCCGGCACATCAATGTTGAGATTGAAGTCGACAGCCCGCTCACCCGCGGGATGACCGTGGCCGACTGGTGGGGGGTGACCGATCGCGCCCCCAATGCGGATTTCGCCGGAGATGTGGATGCGGACGGGTTTTTCAATCTGCTGCACACGCGCTTGGCCCGCCTGCCCTAGGCCATCCGCGGCTCGGTCTGCCACATGGCAGCCCAGCAGCGGCGATCGATGATGGCTTTCCGGGCCAGCCGGCCTTATTTCAGAAGCAGCCGCGCAGGGCACCTGAGGCCCAGCGCGCCGCCCGACCTTGCAGGAGCCCGCCCATGCCGCTGACCATTGCCTTTGACAACAGCTACGCCGCCCTGCCCGACCGGTTCTACACGCGCCAGGCCCCGGTGCCCGTGGCGTCTGCAGAGCTTCTTTTGCTGAACCACGGCCTCGCGGCGGAACTGGGCCTCGATGCGGACGAGCTGCAATCACCCGAAGGGCTGGCCATGCTGGCCGGAAACAGCGCCCCCGAGGAAGCCGCCCCGCTGGCGCAGGTCTATGCTGGCCACCAGTTTGGCAATTGGGTGCCACGGCTGGGCGATGGGCGCGCCCTGCTTTTGGGCGAAGTCGTGAGCCCGACAGGCCAGCGCATGGACATCCAACTCAAGGGCTCCGGGCAGACCCCCTATAGCCGCATGGGCGACGGGCGCGCCTGGCTCGGGCCAGTGCTGCGCGAATATATCGTCTCTGAGGCCATGCACGCGTTGGGCGTGCCCACCACACGGGCGCTGGCAGCTGTGGCCACGGGCGAGACCGTGCTGCGCGAAGCGCCTTTCCCCGGCGCCGTTCTCACGCGGGTGGCGCCGTCTCATATCCGCGTTGGTACGTTTCAGTATTTTGCCAGCCAGGGCGATCGGGACGGGCTGCAAACCCTGACTGAGCATGTCATGGCGCGCCACTACCCCGCGGCGGAAGATGCGCTTGATCTGTTGCAGCAGGTTGTGGCCGCGCAGGCCCGGCTGGTGGCCCAATGGATGGGCTTTGGCTTTATTCACGGGGTCATGAACACGGACAACGCCCATGTTGCCGGCATCACCATTGATTACGGCCCCTGCGCCTTCATGGACAGGTTCGATCCGGGCAAAGTGTTCTCATCTATCGACCGTATGGGCCGCTATGCCTATGCGCGGCAGCCGGATATGGCCGTGTGGAACATGGCACAACTGGCAACCGCCCTGCTGCCGCTGATCGATGCGGATCAGGACGTGGCCATCGCCAAGGCCACGGAGGCTGTGCACAGCTTTCCAAAAATCTACAACGCCGCCTGGCAAGAGGTGCATGGCGCAAAGCTTGGGCTTGCCACCGTACAGGAGGGGGATGACACACTGATCCACGACCTGCTGCTGCTGATGCATGAAGGACAGGCGGATTTCACCAACACATTCCGCTCCCTTGCCGAGGGCGGGCCAACCCGTGATCAGGTCACCAACCGCGCGACCTTCGATGACTGGCACGCCCGCTGGCAGACGCGGCTCAAACAGGAACCAGGCTCAGACAGCGCCAAGCAGGACAGGATGCAACAGGCCAACCCTGCCCTGATCCCGCGCAATCACAGGATCGAAGAAGCCATCACACAGGCTCTCAGCGGCAATCTGGAGCCCAGCTACCGCTTGATTGCCGCCCTGTCGGCGCCGTTTGCAAGCGATCGCCAGTATGACGACCTGCGGACCCCGCCGAGTGAATCTGAGGAAGTACGGCAAACCTTCTGCGGCACCTGAGGCAACACAGCCCTAATCAAGTCTCTTGGGTGACATCGCGCGCATCGCGGTGGTATGCAGGAAGCGCGATTCAACCCCGGTGGACCAAACCCATGAACTTGCTCCAAATCTCTGCACTGATCCTTGTGCTTGCGGCGGCATTTGGCACGATCAACGCGCTGTATCTGCGTCTGCCAACGGCAATTGGCATTCTTGTGGTGGCGCTTTTGGCCTCCTTCGCGGTGATGGGGATTGACCTGCTGATCCCGGCATATGGCCTTGCCGATACCGTGCGCGCCGCAGTGCTGGAGATCGACTTCTCTGACACGTTGTTGGATTGGATGCTCGGGCTTTTGCTCTTTGCGGGTGCGCTGCATGTCAGGCTTGAGGATCTGCGGAAGGAATGGCCGATTATCCTGTTGATGGCCACCATGGGCGTTGCACTTTCAACCGCTGTCGCAGGCCTTGGCTTTGCGGCCCTTCTGGGCATGCCGATCCTGATCGCTTTGATCTTCGGGGCGTTGATCTCGCCCACCGATCCAGTTGCCGTTCTTGGAATCCTCAGAGCGGCAAAGCTGGATCCCTCTTTGGAGACAAGGATCGCCGGGGAAAGCCTGTTCAATGACGGTGTCGGCTATGTCGTTTTCCTTGTCCTGGTTGGCATCGCCTTCCCAACCGATGACACTCACGCCACTGGCTTGGCCGGGGCAGGATTGCTGTTTGTGCAAGAAGCTCTGGGCGGTGCGGTGCTGGGCCTCGTGCTGGGCTGGCTGACATGGCAGGTGATGCGGCGGGTCGACGAATATTCGCTGGAGGTCTTGCTGACCCTTGCACTGGCCTTCGGGGGCTATGAATTGGCAATCGCCCTGCATGTGTCTGCCCCGATCATGGCTGTCTGCGCCGGGCTCTTGATTGGCGAGATCAGCCATGGTGATACGATCTCTGAAAGCACGCGCGACTATATCGACGCATTCTGGAAGCTGATCGATGAAATCCTGAATGCCGTGCTGTTCCTGTTGATCGGGTTGGAGGTGTTTGCCGTGGCTTTCGGGCTGGATGCGGTGAAGGCTGGCATCGCCGGAATCGTGCTTTCGCTGCTGGCGCGCCTGGCCGCCGTGGCCATACCGATCACCCTGCTGCGCCCGTTCCGCCGCCTTGGGAATGAAGCCATCCCGATCATGACATGGGGTGGTTTGAAAGGGGGGATCTCTGTCGCGCTGGTCCTGTCCCTGCCCGACAATGAGTGGAAGCCCCTCCTCCTGACAGCCACCTACATGATCGTGCTGTTCTCTATCCTCGTACAAGGCCTCACGGTGGCGCCTTTGGCCAAACGTCTGACAGCAAACTGAGACCAACGCATTATCGCGCGTAGGCAGCCGGCGGCTGAGTAGGCTGGCTCGCGCCGATGTGTGAACACAAGACCTTTCCCCCCCGGACCGTGGCGCATAGTCTGCAATGAACGCCCCGGTCTGACTGCAAACCACACAAGGCCCCATCCATGAGCAAGACCTTAGAAATTCGTCCGATCGAAGCGACAGATCACGCAGAGTGGAAACGCCTCTGGACGGATTATCTGACCTTCTACGAAAGCAGCGTGTCCGAGGAAATCTATGCGACATCCTTTGCCCGGCTGCTGTCGGATGAAGCGGGCACGTATAATGGCCATATCGCCCTGCTGGACGGTGCCCCCGTGGGCCTGGTGCATTATCTGTTTCACGCACATATGTGGCACAAGGAACAGGTCTGCTACCTGCAGGATCTCTTTGCTGACCCGTCCGCGCGCGGCGCAGGCGTGGGACGCGCCCTGATACAGTCGGTTTATGATGCCGCAGATGCCCGCGGCGTGCACAACGTCTATTGGACCACGCAAGAGTTCAACACCACGGCGCGGCGCCTCTATGATCGGATTGGAACGCTGACACCCTTCATCAAGTACCAAAGGCCCGGATAATGGGTTTGCGTCTGCTCAAGCTTGCGGCACCGCTGCTGTTTCTGGCGGCTTGCAACGTGGCGCCCCTGCCGGACGGGAGCCCGCGCGACAGCGATGATACCGCTGCCGCCGCACGGCAGGCGCTGCCTCCGATGAAACAGTTCGGGGCGGCGCAGGTACGCAGACCCACCCGGGGCAATGTCGCGCTGGCGCAGGATTTTCTGGAACTTTCGTTCGAGATGGAAAGCGGGCGCATGCTGCCACGCATGACGCGCTTTGAAGGGCCTGTCACCGTTGCCGTGCGCGGTGCGGCCCCCGCCACGCTGGGCCAGGACCTGCGCGCCTTGATCGCGCGACTGCGGTCCGAGGCCGGGATCGATATCCGCCTTGCCCGCCCCAATGAACCTGCCTCCATCACCGTCAATGTGATCACCCAGCGCGAACTGCGCCGGCTGCAACCTGATGCCGCCTGTTTCATCCTGCCCAATATCTCGACATGGGAAGAGTTCCGCCGCATGCGCCGCTCGCCCCTGCTGGACTGGAGCCAGTTGACCGAGCGCACGCAAGCCGCAATCTTCCTGCCCGGGGATGTTGCGCCGCAGGAAATACGCGATTGCCTGCACGAAGAGATTGCGCAAGCACTCGGCCCGCTCAATGACGTCTACCGCCTTGGCGACAGCATCTTCAACGATGACAATTTCAACCGCATCCTGACCGGTTTTGATATGCTGATGCTGCGGGCCTATTACGATGGCGCTTTGCGCAATGGGATGACCAAGGGCGAAGTGGCAGCTCGCCTGCCCGCCATTCTGAACCGCCTGAACCCGGGTGGACGCGGACGCGGAGGGGGCAATGCCTCGCCGACGCCCCGTTCCTGGGTGGACGCCGTCAAGCGCGCCACAGGGCCAGGTGTGGGCGACAACCAGCGCCGCAATGCAGCTGCCCGCGCAGTAGCCATCGCCCGACAAGCCCAATGGCAGGGGCCGCGCGCAGGCTTCTCGCTCTACATTCAGGGCCGGCTGAACCTGCTGCGTGCGCCAGATCTCGCGCTGGCCTCACTTTTGGAGGCCCGCGCGATCTATGCCAGCTCGCCCGATACGGCGCTCCATGCCGCCAGCGTGGCCACACAGCTTGCCGCCTTTGCGCTTTCTGCCGGACAAGCGGACAGCGCGATCAAACTGGTCGATGATGCCATTCCTACGATCAAGCGGGCCCAAAATGCCGGCGCACTGGCCACACTGCTGATGATCAAAGCCGAGGCGCTTGATCTTGCAGGCCGCCCTGCGGAGGCTGCCGCCGTTCGCCTTGAAAGCCTTGGCTGGGGCCGCTATGGCTTCGGCGACGATGCGACGGTCAGGGCGAGGTTGCGCGAGATCCGGACGCTCAGTCCGCGACCGCGCGGCGCGTAATCTCATTGGCCTGCCTCACAGGTTTACTCAACCCGGCTCAGTCCGACAAAAGCAAGATCGGAGCCCACCGCATGATCATCATATCATCCCTTTTGTTCGGCGCATTGCTGGGCGCGCTGCGTGCCCGCCAGCGCAAGGGCAAGGCGCTCGATATCGCGCAATATGCCGCCGCCCATGCCATTGCCTTTGGCCTGCTGGGCTTGGTGGTGACGATCATCATCGAGCGGCTGGCGACCTAAACCAGACACCCACACTGCCCGGTGGCTGCTCTGAGGCTGCCCAGTGGCCTCTCTGGGGCTGCTCTGGGGCTGCGACAAGTGTCTCATCATCGCAGCGTGGCACCACTGGCCCGGTCTTTGTGCCGCGCACAGGGCAGCGAACGCGGCGACCGGCCGCGCAAAGGTCGATAGGCCTTTCCAGCCCCGCCTCCCAAGGCTAGTTTACCTACATGTTTCTGCCGTTCTTCTTCACATTGCGCTCTGCCGGGGTGCCGGTCTCTCTGCGCGAGCATCTGACCTTCCTTGAAGCCCTGTCTAAGGGGCTAGCCCTCTATGATGTGGAGGGGTTCTATTACCTTGCCCGCTCGGCGCTGGTCAAAGACGAGCGCCATATCGACCGCTTTGACCGAGCCTTTTCACACAGCTTCAAGGGCCTTGAGGCGATCACACCAGAGCAAGTTTTGAGCGCCACGGAACTGCCCGAAGAATGGTTGCGCAAGATGGCTGAAAAGCATCTCAGCCCCGAGGAGATGGCCGAGATCGAAGCACTGGGTGGCTTTGACAAGCTGATGGAGACACTGGCCCAACGCCTAAAGGAGCAGGAAGGCCGTCACCAGGGCGGCAGCAAATGGGTTGGCACTGCCGGCACCTCCCCGTTCGGAGCCTACGGCTACAACCCCGAAGGCGTGCGCATTGGCCAGCATGAAAGCCGCCACAAGAAGGCGGTGAAAGTCTGGGACCAGCGCACGTTCCGGGATTTCGACGACAGCGTTGAGCTTGGCACCCGCAACATCAAGGTGGCGCTCAAGCGCCTGCGCCAATGGGCCCGCCACGGAGCGGCCGAAGAGCTTGATCTTGATGGCACGATCCGCGCCACGGCCGATCACGGCTATCTCGATGTTCAGACGCGGCCAGAACGCCGCAACGCCGTGAAGGTGCTGTTGTTTCTCGATGTGGGCGGCTCGATGGATCCTTTCATCAAGATCGTGGAGGAGCTGTTTTCGGCGGCACGTGCCGAGTTCAAGCATCTCGAACACTATTACTTTCACAACTGCCTCTATGAGGGCGTATGGCGCGATAACAAACGCCGCTGGGATGCACAGACATCCACATGGGATGTGCTCAACACCTATGGCTCTGACTACAAATGTATTTTTGTCGGCGATGCGTCCATGTCGCCCTACGAGATCCTGCATCCGGGTGGCGCGAACGAACACTGGAATCAGGAAAGCGGCGAGGTGTGGTTGCGCCGCGCGCGCGCGCAATGGCCCGACACGGTATGGATCAACCCGCTGCCCGAGCGCCATTGGCAATACACCCATTCGATCGGGCTGATCCAGGAGGTGTTCGAGCAACGCATGTTCTCGATGACGCTGGAGGGCATTGATACAGCCATGAAGACGCTCGTGCGATGATCGCGCGGCTTCAGCAAGCCCTGCAAAAGGCGCCTCTGCTGACACTGGCCTTCATCGCAGCCCTGGCGCTGACCTTATGGTTTGGCGGACGCTTCACAATGCAGGCGATTTACTGGGCCGATCCACGCCACCAACAACAGGACATCGAGGGCTGGATGACCCTCGGCTATATTGGCCGCTCCTGGCAGGTGCCGCCCCCGGTTTTGGCCGATGCGCTTGAGGCCGCCCATGCGCTGGAGCAACGCCACCGCTACCCGCCACTGGCGCGCCTGTCCCAGCGCAGTGACGTGCCCTTGGCTGATCTTATCGCGACGCTCGACGCCGCGATCGCAGCGCATTTGGCCCAAGAGGCCGCGCGGCCATGAGCGAAACGCTCTATACCCTCACCGCCACCCATGGCGTGGGCATCGTGGTGATCTGCGCCTACCTGTCTTGTCTGGCGATCCCCATCCCCACCTCGCTGGTCATGCTGGCAGCTGGCGCTTTTTGCGCTGCGGGGGATCTGGATTTCGGGACCGTGCTGGCCAGCGCCTGGATCGCCGCAGCACTTGGGGATCAAACCGGCTACTGGATCGGGCGCCGATACGGGCCCGGCATTCTGGATCGGATCGCACGCAACCCCAGCCGAACCAGGCTGATAGAACGGGCCCGCGAAGTGGTTGCCGAGCGCGGCGGGGTCGGTGTGTTTTTCTCAACCTGGTTGTTTTCGCCCTTGGGGCCGTGGGTCAATCTTGCGGCCGGATCAGCCGGGCTGGGCTGGCTTCGTTTCAGCATTGCGGATTTGGCGGGCGAGGCCATCTGGGTGACATTCTATCTGTCCATGGGCTACATCTTTGCCCAACGGCTTGACCAGTTGGCCGCCTTGCTAAGCCAATTGTCCGGCTTTCTGGCCGCAGGCGCAGTAACGCTTCTGCTTGGCTGGCTGCTGCGCTACCGCCTGTCTCGCGCATCCAATACGCCGTGACACGTCCGCCTGCCCCATTGCCGAAGCGCCCCCTCTCCCCCATATGTTGGGCATGCTGAAGCTGACCCCAATCCTGCTGGCCGTTCTCTATGGGCTGTTTTCCTACCAGTTCTCCGCCTGGCGGACGAAAAAGATGCTGGAGGAACAAAGCACCGAACTGGCAGACCCCAAGCTCAAGGTGCTGACCGACAAGATGGCAGATGCGCTCGATCTGGAACGGATCAGGGTGCATATCTACGAGATCGACCTCGTGAACGGCCTTGCCGCGCCGGATGGGCGCATTTTCATCACGCGCGGCTTTTTCAACAAGTATCGCAAGGGGGATGTCTCTGCTGAAGAGCTGTCCTCGGTGATTGCCCATGAGCTGGGCCACGTAGCCCTGGGCCATTCGCGCCGACGTATGATTGATTTCTCTGGCCAGAATGCGCTGCGTATCGTGCTGGCAACGATGCTGGGCCGCTTCATACCGGGGATCAGCGTCATCATTGCCAATGCCTTGAGCAGCCTGCTGGCCGCTCGGCTGAGCCGGGGCGATGAATATGAGGCCGATGCCTATGCCAGCGCCTTGCTCACGAAGGCCGGGATTGGCACGGGTCCGCAAAAAACCTTGTTCACAAAGCTTCAGGCCCTGACGGGCAATGCGGGCGCCGGAACACCGGCTTGGTTGCTGAGCCATCCCAAGACCGAAGAGCGCATCGCCGCCATCGAAGCTATGGAAGCCCGCTGGGACCCGCCCGTGCCCAGCCCTTGATCGGGTTGGCTCAGCCCACCGCCTTTGCCAGCCGTGGCAGGCGGGCACGTTTGAGCAGCGCCCGCATCTCGACGGGGGCCCCATCGATCTTGCGGGCCTGCTCCAACACCTCAGCACAGGCTGCCGACACCGTGTCAGGGGCCTCCAGCCACAGCGCATAGAGGAACGGATCCGGACTGAGCCGGTCGAGGTCCTCTTCAGCCAGAATGTGCTTGGGGAAATCCTTGGTGTTGACCGTCAGGATTGCGTCTGCATGCCCGGCAACGGCTGCCGCCAGCACATGCACATCGTTGGCGTCTGGCAGCCACAAACGGCGCATCTGCTCCTCGGGCACTTGCGCGACCTCTGCCGCCGGCCAATGCGCGCGCAACAGCGCAATCTCTGCGCGTGCCTGCATTGGGCCAAGGGGGCCGATCTTGCTGGCAGCGCGGGCCCATTCCTCAAGGATGCGGGCAGACCAGAGCGGCGCAAACAGCCCCCGGCGCGCCACCGCAAGCAAAACCTCGCGCATGACCGTCGGGAACAAGACGCAAGCATCCAGCAGAATACGCTGTGGCGCCGCCATTACAGGCGGAAGAAAACGGCCTTCAGATAGCCGCTTTCCGCAAGGTGGGGCATGACGGGATGATCCGGGCCCGCGTAGCCCGTATGGATGATCTGTCCGCGTCGGCCCGCGCGCCCGATGCCCCGGGCCGAAGCATTGCGGAATTTTACCAGATCAGCGGCGTGCGAACAGGAGCACAGCCCCAAAACGCCCCCTTCCGCGACCAGCGGCGCGGCAAGGCGGGCCACACGCTCATAGGCGCGCAAACCGGCATCCAAAGCAGATTTGGCCGGCACGAAAGCCGGGGGATCACAGATCACAAGCTCAAACTGCGCCCCCTCCTGGCCAAGCCGCTCGAGGGCGGCAAAGGCATCCTCCTGCACGGCGTCAAAGCGCGCTGACGCCCCCATGTGCTCTGCCCCGGCACGGGCCAACTCCAGCGCAGGCCCAGAGCCATCGACACACAGAGCAGACGCCGCACCGCCCGCCAGGGCCGCCAGGCCAAACCCGCCCACATGGGAGAATACGTCCAGAACACGCGTATCACGGGCCAGACGGGCGGCAAACGCGTGGTTCTCGCGCTGGTCGAAGAACAGCCCTGTCTTCTGCCCGCCCGCCAGATCGGCCAAGTAGGTTGCGCCGTTCATCTCGACAAGGATCGGCCCATCAAGAGCACCGCACAGAAGGCCACTCTGCTCATCGAGGCCCTCAAGGCGCCGGGCTCGGCCCGACGCGCTTTTGAAAACCGTCTCAACCCCGGTCACAGCGCGCAAGGCGGTCACAATGAGATCAAGATGTTGTTCGGCCCAGGCTGCATTGGGCTGGATCACGGCCGCAGCCCCAAAGCGATCGATCACAACCCCGGGCATGCCATCGCTTTCAGCATGCACAAGGCGATAAAACGGCTTGTCATAGAGACGTTCGCGCAGCTGCAATGCGCGCGCCAGTCGGGCCTCCAGCCACGCCCCGTCGATCCGCGTATCCGGGTCCCGGTCCAGCATGCGGGCAATGATGCGCGAATTCGGGTTCACAGTGACCAGCCCGAGCGGTGCGCGCTGTGCATCCTCCAACTGGGCCAGCGTGCCCGGCGCCAAGGCCTTGGTGCGCCTGTCTGTCACCAATTCATCGGCGTAAACCCATGGAAACCCGTGGCGGATGGCCCGTGCCTCTGCCTTTGGGCGCAGCCGGACGACCGGGCGGGTGTCGGGGGCGGAAATGTCTGCGTTCTGTGTCATGCTCTGGCCTTATCTGCGACGGACGTTGGGGAAAAGGGGGTGAGGCGAAAAACACGCGCTTCACAGCTTGTGCAGTTAGCGCTAACAGACTACATGCGGGACAAGGATAGAAACCGGAGCACCCACATGGCACTTCACCCCACAGTTGCAGCGGTTACCGCACGCATCGAAGCGCGGTCCGAGGAGACGCGTGCCCGATACCTTGCAAAGATACGGGACGCCGCAGACAAGGGCCCGGCGCGCGGGCATCTGACATGTGGCAACCAAGCCCATGCCTATGCCGCAATGGGGTTTGACAAGAAGGCCTTGGCAGATGGCACATTGCCCAATCTTGGCATTGTGACAGCCTATAACGACATGCTTTCGGCCCATCAGCCCTTTGCCACCTATCCCGATTTAATCAAGGCCGCCGCGCGCGACAAAGGCGCCACAGCCCAAGTGGCGGGCGGTGTGCCGGCCATGTGTGACGGTGTCACCCAGGGCCAAACCGGGATGGAGCTGTCTCTGTTTTCGCGCGACGTGATCGCGCTGGCGGCTGGGGTGGCCCTGTCGCACAACACGTTTGATGCCGCGATCTATCTGGGCGTCTGCGACAAGATCGTACCGGGATTAATCATTGCCGCGGCCTCCTTCGGGCATATTCCGGCCGTGTTTATCCCCGCCGGCCCCATGCGCTCTGGCCTGCCCAATGACAAGAAAGCCAAGGTGCGCCAGCAATTTGCCACCGGCGAAGTTGGGCGCGACAAGCTTATGGCCGCCGAAATGGCTTCCTATCACTCGCCCGGCACCTGCACTTTCTATGGCACGGCCAATACCAACCAGATGCTGATGGAATTCATGGGGCTCCACCTGCCCGGAACCTCCTTCGTGCCGCCCGATACGGAGCTGCGCGATGCGCTGACAGCCGCCGGCGCTCACAAGGCGGTTGAGATTGCAGCTCAGGGCGCGGGCTACATTCCGGCGGGTGAGGTGCTCGACGCCAAGGCCTTCGTGAACGGCATCGTGGGCCTGATGGCCACGGGCGGCTCCACCAATCTGGTGCTGCACCTGCCCGCCATGGCCAAGGCCGCTGGCATTATCCTCGATCTGGAAGACTTTGCCAAACTGTCCTCCGTCGTGCCGCTGATGGCGAAGGTCTATCCCAACGGCCTGGCGGACGTGAATCACTTCCACGCTGCGGGCGGTCTGGGCTATCTGATCGGCCAACTACTCGATGCCGGCCTGCTCCATGACGACACGACAACGATCACAGGCACCGGCCTGCAAGCCTACCGGCAGGAGCCAAAGCTGATCGACGGAGAACTTATCTGGCAAGACGCCGCAACAGAGACCCTGAACGACAAGATCCTGCGCCCCGCCTCCGACCCGTTCCAGAAAACCGGTGGCCTGCGCCAGCTGGAAGGCAATCTGGGCCGCGGAGTGATCAAGATTTCAGCCGTCGCCCCCGAACGCCACGTGATTGAGGCCCCCGCACGGGTGTTTCACGACCAGCAGAGCGTGAAGGATGCTTTTAAGGCAGGCACCCTCACCGAGGACACCATTATCGTCGTGCGCTTCCAAGGCCCAAAGGCCAATGGGATGCCCGAACTGCACGGCCTCACGCCCACGCTTGCAGTGCTGCAAGATCGGGGCCTGAAAGTGGCGCTTGTCACCGATGGGCGCATGTCTGGCGCCTCGGGCAAGGTGCCCGCCGCCATCCATGTGGCACCTGAAGCCGCCGATGGTGGCCCGCTCGCGCGCGTACAAGACGGGGATATCATCCGCCTTGATGCCACCGCGGGCACATTGGAAATCCTGGCCGAAGGCTTTGAAGCGCGTGTGCCCGTCAGCCCTGATCTGAGCGCCAATGAAGATGGGCTGGGGCGCGAATTGTTCGCCGCTTTCCGCGCCCATGCAGGCCCTGCTACTGCGGGTGCCGGCCTGGTTGTCTGACCGCGAATGACTGACGAAAGAGGTCCCATGTCCATCACACCTACTCAAGCCAGCGCAGAAGCCGCCCGCATCTGTGAAGCCGCCCCTATCGTACCCGTTCTGGTCGTCGAAGACGCGAGCCGGGCCGCCGGGCTTGCCCGGGCTCTGATCCGGGGGGGCTTGCCTGCCCTCGAGGTGACCCTGCGGACCCCTGCTGCTCTCGATGCGATCCGCGCCATGGCAGAAGTGCCGGGTGGCATTGCCGGTGCCGGCACCCTGCTGACACCCGAGGACGTGATTGCCGCCAAGCAGGCAGGCGCAAAATTCGGTGTCTCGCCCGGCGCAACAGACAAGTTGCTAGACGCCGCCAATGAGGTTGGTCTGCCGATGCTGCCGGGCGCCTCGACCGCAAGCGAGGCCATGGCGTTGCTCGAACGAGGCTACCACGTTCAAAAGTTTTTCCCGGCCGAAGCCGCAGGCGGAGCACCATTCCTGAAGTCGTTGGCCAGCCCCCTGCCCCAAATACGCTTTTGCCCCACAGGCGGCGTCAGCCCAGACAATGCCCACAGCTACCTGTCCCTGCCCAACGTGATCTGCGCTGGCGGCAGTTGGGTGGCTCCGAAAGACGCAGTGGCACAGGGCGCTTGGGACCACATCGAAACGCTGGCGCGTGCAGCGGCGGCTCTGCCGCGCTAGGGGTAAAGCCACCCCTAAATCGTTTGACTTGACGAAAAATCAGATAATCGTCGCTTTCTCTCTGTGCTTCTGCAGAATTCAGGCGCGCAGAGAAGCATATCGAGAGCCGCTAAAGGCTCAACTTTGGCCATCAATTGATATTCTAAATTCGAATATCTGATGCAAGATACTTTACTTTTCTGAAAATCCCGTCGCATGCCATCGTGAGATCGGTCCCAGCAGGACGCGGCGCCTGAGTAGAAAGCTCGGCGTCGCACGATCTGACAGAACCAGGCAAAGTGCGGCATGCCCTTTCACGAAACGATCAAACGTTTTGCAGCTTGAGGGCTGCTGGCAACGGCAATGGCAACAGGCGTTCCTTTTGCAGCTCTGGCGCAGGAGGCGTGTCAGCCGTTTACATTGACATCGCTGGAAGGACGCATCGTTGTCACCGTGGATTTGGGCACAGAAGGGCCAAGCCTTGAGGATCGCCGCGTCGGCGAACGGATCATCGGCGATGTCGATAGAAACCCTGTCGGCGAGGTCCGCTGGGAGACTACTTTACTCGATCCAGACCCTCAGGGCGCCCCAACCCATAACCTGCTCAGAATGTTCTTTTTCTTAGACAATGGCACCATCCTTGCCGAAAGCGTTCATACGCCCGCACGGCATATGCACGACACCGACAAGGTATCGATCAACAGGACAGAGTTGATCGTGCTTGGGGGCACCTCTGCGTTCCGTCACACGAAGGGTATGATTGAAATGCACCCCGATGCGGACGGCGACCCCGAGCATCTGGTCTACGACGTCGATATCACGTGCGAGTAAACCGGTCTCCACTTCAGCAGCCGCCACCTGCTGACTGTGGATGGATCATCGGCACCCTATCTCAATCCACCCAGTAAGCCCGCCATGGCACGCAGCCGGGCGGGCAAATCAGTTTTCAGACGGGCTTCGCAGAGAAGCCTTTCTGAATGTAGCGATGCACTGCGACCGGAGCCATCGCATGCAGCGGCGGCTCTGCTTCTTTAAGGGCAAAACCGCCCCCAACCATAAAACCCATTTATTTACATATGCTTGCAGGACAAATTGCTGCGCTCCGATCACGGGAATCGCGCCTAAAAAGTTTTTGCTTGACCGCCCAAATTAAGATGAGTAGTCAACGCAAATAAGTTGATGCATCAACCTTAACTTAACAAATCAGAAGGCAATGAAAATGAAATTGGCAGCATGCGGGTTGCTTGTAACGCTTGGGTTGGCCAGCGCGGCAAATGCATCGACCTATAACATAATTGAAACGACAGACGCTGGGGCCACCATGGCAACCGCCCTGGAACTCGTGGTTGACCCGTCGGTTGGGCCAACAGTCGTAAATGGCTGGATCGAGCAAACCGACCCTTTCCGGGCGGATCTGTATACATTCACGCTGGCTCAGTCAGAGAAGCTGAAAATTACAGCAACGTCCCTTATCGACAAAAATCACGCAGACTATATCGACACAAACCTGATCCTCTTTAACGCGTCGGGACAGGGTATCGCGGCCAATGACGATGCGTTTGATGACGGAACTTGGGACAGTCAAATCAAACGCACGCTTGCCGCAGGCACCTATTACGTCGCGGTTGGGCCGAACAACATGGCCGCTTTTGCATCGGAAGCTTTGTTCAATGCTGAAATGCCAGATGACGGAAGTAACTATTTTCTGAGCAATGACGATGATGACCTGTCCGCCCCAACGAGCGAAATTTTAGGCCTTGTCGGATGGGAGGAAGGCGCAACGGATGTGGATAACGCGGACGACGAACAATTCGGCACCTATACACTCACAGTCGCCCCTGCCCCTATTCCCATTCCTGCCACCTTGCCCTTTATGTTTGCAGGGCTTGCAGGCTTGGCAATGGTGCGTCGGCGCGTGTCCGCTTGATCCATCAGCCTGCCCGCAACCCTGTTGGGGGCAGGCTAACCGGCCGCAAAGGGCGGAACCTTGGGGCCCATTTTGTGCTTGGAAGTAAACAGCTTACGGTCCAATTGGACCCTTGCGCTAGCTGGCGAGCCGTTCCTCGAGGAACGCCAATACCGTTTCTCGCGACACGTCTGATGTGACAAAGCTGTCTCCAATGTCGCGCGCGAGGATAAAGCGCAACTGCCCATCCACCACCTTTTTGTCCTGCCCCATCAGGTCCAACAGGGCAGCGGCACTGGGCAGACCACCCGGAATTTCCGTCAGGTTGCGCTGCATGCCCATCTCCGTCAGATGCGCGCGCACCCGACTTGGTGCTTCCTGAGCGCACAGCCCCAGTCGGGCAGACAATTCAAAGGCGAGGGCACATCCGATTGAAACCCCTTCGCCATGCAGCAGCTTGTCCGAATAGCCCGTCGCAGCTTCGAGCGCATGGCCAAAAGTGTGACCGAGATTGAGCAGTGCGCGGTCGCCCTGTTCGGTCTCGTCGCGCACGACAATATCCGCCTTCATCTGCACTGAGCGGCGCACCGCCTCGACCCTTGCCGCCATGTCGCCTGCGGCCAGTGCGGGGCCATTTACCTCGAGCCATTCAAAGAAGTCTGCAGAGCCGAGCAGACCGTATTTGACGACTTCCCCATACCCTGCAAGAAAATCGCGTTTTGTCAGGGTGCCCAGCACGCCGGTATCCGCAATCACAAGGCTCGGCTGGTGGAATGCGCCAATCAGGTTTTTCCCGTGTACCGAGTTGATCCCTGTCTTGCCGCCAACAGAGCTGTCCACCTGCGCCAGCAAAGAGGTGGGGATTTGAACGAACCGCACACCCCGGCGCAGGACCGAGGCTGCAAACCCGGCCAGATCCCCAATCACGCCGCCACCAAACGCAACGACCACATCCCGACGCTCGATCTTCTGCTCCAACAGCCAATCAACCGTGCGGGTAAACTGCGGCCAGCCTTTCGTCGCCTCCCCGACTGGCAGTGACAGGGACACCATCTCGATGCCCGCTTCAGCCAGCCCGTTTCGCAGAGTGTCGAGATGCAGATTGGCCACGGTTTCATCGGTAATCACAGCCACCCGCGGGCGCTGCAGCAGCGGTGCGATCACGTGGCCCGCATCGCCCAGAAGACCGGGCCCGATCAGCACATCATAGGCTCTGTCCCCAAGGGGAACATGTACCGATGCCGCCTGTGTCATGCTGATCGCTCCTTCAAAACGTCTGGCCGCCGCAAGAGGGCCTGCACCACCTGCTCGACCATGTCTTCAATCGCGTAGCTGGCCTTGGCGTCAACGATAATATCCGCCTTTGCATAATAGGGCGCCCGCTTTTCAAAGATGCCGGTCAACGTGCCCTTGGGATCTGCCGTCCGCAGCAGGGGGCGCGTATCCTTGTGGCGCACCCGCTGCCACAACAGCTCAAGGTCGGCGTTCAGCCAGACAGCCACCCCGGCAGAGGTGATGCGTGTGCGCGTTTCCTCGGCAAGATAGGCTCCCCCACCGGTAGAGAGGATGCAGCGGCGGGTTTCCAGCAAGCGCGAGATGATCTGAGCTTCCTTGATGCGAAAGAATGGCTCGCCATCTCGGGCAAAGATCTCTGCGATTGTCATATTGGCAGCGCGCTCGATCTCCTGATCGCTATCGAGGAACGGAACGCCGATGCGCTTGGCGAGCGCGGTGCCGATCGCCGTTTTGCCTGCGCCCATCATGCCCACAAGGACAACAGTCTTGCCTAACACATAGGACACGGGGAAGCGCCTTCTTGCTTGCAACAAAAATTCACTCAACCAATGGCGTGAACTTCATCCAATTACCATATAGAATGTAACAAAGACCGCGAATGATGCAGGCGGCAAGGCAGCATCCAAGGCCGCAACACCGGCTGATCGGGTGCTACAAACGAGGCCGAGAAGGATATGTCATGCTGAGATTACTTAAATTCTTGGCCTTTTTGCTGATCATAGGATTTATCGGGCTGGCGGGCTTCGCCTATCTCGGTGATTTGTCACCGGAGGTTGAACAATTGTCGCAGCCCATCCAGCTGGAGCTGGATTAATCCTGTGCGACGCCAGCCCCGCCTTCTCACCTGCCTCAGCGTCACGGCGCTGTGTCTCGCTGTGGGGGCGACGCCGATGCGCGCGCAGGAAACACCCCTTTCCGCCATCGACTGGCTGACGAAAAGCATCGAAGACCCGACCTCAGGCGAACTGCCCGTCACCGGAGGCGGCGCCCTGCCCGAAGAAATCACCGTCGCGCCGTTAGACGGCGCCAGCATTGATGGCTTAGGCGTTCTGACATCAGCGCGCAGCGGCCTGCCCCGCACGCTTTGGAGCACTGCCACCCGCGACGAAGTAATCGGCCGCGTGAAAACCTTTCCCAAGACATCGCTGCCCGCCGTGCAGGATGCGTTTCGACTGGTGTTGCTTGCCGATCTGGATGCTCCGGCCAATAGCCCCGACAGCCTGCCCGGAAGCCTGTTTCTTACGCGTGTCGACGCCGCGCTCGATCGCGGGGACCTCGATGCCGCCCGTCGGCTGATTGCCGTGGCGGATCCGGCAGAGCCCGGCCTGTTTCGGCGCGCATTCGATATCGCCCTGCTGACAGGGCGTGAAGATGCCGCCTGCGACCGTCTGCGCACCACGCCGGGCATTGCGCCCTCCTATGCTGTGCGGGTGTTCTGCCTTGCGCGCACGGGCGATTGGCGCGCTGCCACCATTACCTTGCGCACAGGCAAGGCCTTGGGCGAAATCCCCGAAGCACAATCGGCGCTGCTGGAACGCTTTCTCGATCTCGAAGCCTTCGACGGGGCAGAGGCCCTGCCCCGCCCGCGACTGCCCTCCCCGCTGGAAATGCGGATCTATGAAGCCATCGGCGAGCCAATTGCCACCAATACCCTGCCGCTCGCCTTTGCCCATTCGGATCTGCGGGGAACTGTCGGTTGGAAAGCCCGGATTGCGGCGGCTGAGCGGCTGGCACAGGCGGGCGTCCTCTCCGGCCCGCGCCTGCTGGAGATTTATGGAGAACGGCAGCCCGCAGCCTCTGGCGAGCCATGGGACCGCGTTGCAGCCGTAACAGCGCTTCAAGCCGCGCTGGAAGCCGAGGACACCGAGGCAATTGCCGATGCGCTTCCCGAAGCCATCGCAGAGATGTCTGCGGCCAATCTGTCCCATGTTTTTGCACAAGCGGTCGCAGATAAATTGCTGCGCGCCGATCTGGACGGATCCTCCCGTGAGGCGGCACTGCGCCTCGCCCTGCTAAGCGCAGACTATGAAACAGCCGCCCGCGACCTCTTGGAAATGGGCCCCCTGTCTGACCCGGAATTGACGGAGCTGGCCCGCATCGCCACGGGCCAGGCACCGGGCGACACCGACGGGCTGGGCCCGGAGTTGCAGGCGATTGCCGCCGCCTTCGCCGCGCCGCCCGCGCCGCTGCCAGAGGCTTGGCAGGCACGGCTTGGCGAGGGCGCGCTTGGCCTGATCCTGCTCGATGCGCTTGCCATATTGCCGACCGGAGAAACCGCGGATCAAGGCGATGTGACACTGGGACTTTCCCTGTTGCGTCGCATCGGCCTTGAGGGCACCGCCCGGCAGGCGGCCTTGCAATATGCCCTTTTGGCGGACCCCGCATGAGCCGCGCTCGCGCTCCAGACAGCCCGGCGCAGGCGCCCGATCTGCGCTGGATCGCAACATTCCTCGATGCACAATCAGCTGAGTTGGATGCCGCCCGCAACACGCTGCTGGCCTATGGGCGCGATCTGCGCAATGCGAGCGGATGGCTGGCCGCCAAGGGACTGTCCTTTCAGACAGCGCAACGTTCGGATTTAGAAGCCTACCTCGTATCGCAGGAAGCTGAAGGCATGCGCCCGGCCACGCGGGCACGCCGGCTTTCCGCCCTCAAACAGCTTTATCGCTTTGCCTTCGAAGAGGGCTGGCGCGCGGATAATCCGGTGCAACAGATTCAAGGCCCGGCCAAGGGCAAGCGTCTGCCAAAGACACTGAGCCTTGAGGATGTGGAAGCCCTGCTCGCCGCCGCGCGCACCCAGGGGCGGAACCCGGCAGACCGGCTGCGCAACACCTGCCTGATGGAAGTGCTCTACGCCACGGGTTTGCGGGTGACAGAACTCGTCTCGCTGCCGGTGTCAGCGGCCCGGGGCGATCCAAGGCTGCTGCTTGTGCGGGGCAAAGGGGGGCGCGAGCGTGTCGTGCCCCTGTCAGAGCCCGCGCGGGCGGCAATGCAGGCTTGGCTGCAGAGCCGCGACACACGCGAGGAAGCGCTGCCCGCTGCCGCACGCTCGCCCTTCCTGTTTCCTTCACGCGGCAAGTCCGGGCACATGACACGCACGCGCTTTTACCTTCTGATCAAAGAGTTAGCCGGGGCTGCTGGCATCCCCGCCGAGAATGTTTCGCCCCACACATTGCGTCATGCCTTCGCGACCCATCTGCTGGCCGGGGGGGCCGATTTGCGCGTCATCCAGACAATGCTGGGCCATGCGGACATCGCCACCACCGAGATTTACACCCATGTTCTGGAAGAGCGGCTCCAGCAACTGGTTCTCGATCATCATCCCCTTGCAGGAAAGGCACAGGGACAGGATTGATTGACCCACGCAGGGCGTCGTCTCCGCAAGGATGCTTGAACCGGGACGCCCGGATGCCCATAACCGCCCTATGATGGATACTGCGACCACCGCCACCACGCTGGATGTTACCTTCTGGATCACGATCGGCGTGATCCTCTGTTTGCTTGTGTGCTCGGGGTTTTTCTCAGGCTCTGAGACGGCGCTGACGGCTGCCTCACGCGGCAAACTGCGCACCATGGCCGACAAGAAAGAGCGCGGTGCTGCCACGGCGCTGTCGCTTAAGGAAGATAATGAGCGGTTGATCGGGGGCATTCTGCTCGGCAACAACCTTGCAAACATCCTCGGCACCTCGCTGGCGACAGCCGCTGCCACCAAGGCCTTTGGTGACAGTGGCGTGGCCCTCGCCACCCTTGTGATGACCTTGCTCGTGCTGATCTTCGCAGAAGTTTTGCCGAAAACCTTTGCCATCACCGCGCCCGAGACAACCTCCGCCCGCGCGGCCCCTGTGGTCAGCCTTGTGATCACTGTGCTCGCCCCATTTGTGGCCGTTGTCCGGCTCATTGTACGCGCTGTTCTGCGCCCCTTCGGCGTGCGGATTGAGGCTGGCGAGAACATGCTCTCGGTCCGCGAGGAAATCGTCGGGGCGCTGGCTTTGGGCCACTCTGAAGGAATAGTGGAAAAGGAAGACCGGGACCGCCTTTTGGGCGCGCTGGATCTGGGCGAGCGCACCGTTGAGGAGATCATGCTCCACCGCTCCGGGATCGAGCTGATCGATGCCGATGCTGATGCCAATGCCATTCTCGATCAGGCCCTCAACAGTGCCTATACCCGCCTGCCTGTCTTCAAAGACGACCCCGAAAACATCATCGGGGTGATCCACGCCAAGGACCTGCTGCGCGCCATGGACAAGCTGACACGTGGGGCGGAGGCCTCCCCGAAGGCGCTGGCGGCTTTCGAGGTGACGGATGTCGCCATGGAGCCCTATTTCGTGCCCGAGACCACGACGCTGGACGATCAGATGCGCGAGTTCTTGCGCCGCCACACGCACTTTGCGCTGGTGGTCGACGAATACGGCGCCCTGCGCGGATTGATCACCCTGGAAGACATCCTCGAAGAAATCGTCGGGGAAATCACCGACGAGTTCGACGAGGACGCAGATCGTCCGATGCGGCGCACCGAGACCGGCGATTACCTGGTGGATGGCGGCATGACGATCCGCGATGTGAACCGTGCCATGGATTGGGCACTGCCCGATGAGGAGGCGAACACGGTGGCCGGACTTGTCATTCACGAGGCCCAGATGATCCCGACCGAAGGACAGGTCTTTGCCTTCCACGGTTTCCGCTTCGAAGTCGCTGCGCGCGAGCGCAACAGACTGACAAAACTGAAGATCCGCAAGCTTTCGGTCTGATCTGAAGGCGCCCCTTTTTGCTATGCAAACGGGGCACGCCGTCTCTGCTTGGCCTTCGGCCAAGGCTTTGAGTATTTACCAGACAAAGACGGGCAGACAGCGCTTGGCGCGATGCGCGCCCTCAAGGGACGGGCAAACAAAAAAGGGGCCACCGAAAGTGGGAGCCAATCCGAGCTGTAGGACAGGGGCTTCAGGAAACTGACGCATTCCGTATCGTAGGAGCTTGGCTGTTAACCACCGTTGTTTTCTTCCCAACAGCGCTCTGATTTCTCTGGGAATTTCTGTTCCAAAATCAACGCCAGGCCGACTTGAAATCCGGGACTTTGCGGTCCCGGATTTCGTATTTGGTAACTGTAGCCAACATTGCATTCGGAGATATCGGCAATGGTAAAACTGAAAGCGGGGGCGCTTTTCTCAAAAGCAATGAAAATCTATCCCTCGAACAGATTTACCCAGAGGGTGTCGGCCGAGTGAATTTGGACACATGCAGAAACCCGGATTGTGGAAATTTTGGCTTCGCATTCAATCCTGACATTCCTGATCCTCGTGATTGACCGTAAGGATGAAGGCCGCGGTAGCTTCGCCAAATAAAATTTCGTTTTTCTTTGCATGCTGCCGTTTCCCATAAGTGGCCAAGTTCACCCATCGGGTCGAGGAACCATCGCCCCGCAAGCCAATGGCAACCCTTCCTGCACAGACAACCACTCGGCGCTGAACAGGGCGGTCTGTTCACCAAAAATGCTTGTTAAGCCGTCGGCGGTCACAGTTCCATATCAGACTTTACGACAGCCTCGCCATATACGCACCAATCAGTTGTCCTTCGTTGTGCTTGAGGCTTGCTCGCGCTGATGCGCCGTAGTCCTCAAAACGGCCATCCGCAAGCTCAGGGAAGAGCGTAAGGATTTCATCCCGTGTGGCGTGATCCAAGGCTTTCCAGCCCTGTTCTCCGGGGTGGAAGCTCTCAGAGGGCGCACCCTCGGCATAGATGATCTCATGGGTATCAAAGAGGATGTGGAAGTACTCCACCTCGCCGCCC
>Ga0189289_10184_pt1 | contig 57246 bp, 46 predicted proteins | sample UW106minimetaG_FD_130313 | JGI IMG/M metagenome (GOLD analysis project Ga0189289, IMG submission 130313) | Marine microbial communities from the Costa Rica Dome - UW106 mini metaG | ecosystem: Environmental > Aquatic > Marine > Oceanic > Photic zone | place: Costa Rica: the Eastern Pacific...
GCATAATTAATAATGCTTTTAATTAATATTTTTTTAATGTATTAGTTTACTTCAACATTAGATTTCACACCTTCTAAAAATACTTTAGCTGGCTTGAAAGCTGGTATGTTGTGAGCTGGAATTTTAATCGTAGTATTCTTTGAAATATTACGACCTGTTTTTTCAGCTCTAGTTTTTATGATAAAACTTCCGAAACCTCTTAAATAAACATTATCCCCACTTTCTAGAGATGATTTTACTTCTTCCATAAAGGTTTCAACCGTAGCTTGCACATCACCTTTCTCAATTCCTAATTTATCAGAGATTTTAGCTACTAAATCGGCTTTTGTCATTGTTATTAGTTTTAGGGTTACTATAAATTCTAAGGGATGCAAATATAGGTAATAATATTTCAATATTTCAAACGTAATTAATTAAAATTTAACGTTATAAAGATTTACTTTTGCCCTAAGCCTTTAACAAAAGAATGGAATTTAATAAAACGCTAATTGACTGGTATTCAAAACATAAGCGAGATCTACCTTGGCGAAGAACAAAAAACCCATATTACATATGGCTTTCCGAAATTATTTTACAACAGACTCAGGTTAAACAAGGCCTACCTTATTATGAAGCTTTTGTTAAACAATTTCCTACGGTTTTTGATCTGGCAAACGCCTCCGAAGATGCTGTTTTAAAGCTTTGGCAAGGCCTTGGCTATTACTCCAGAGCAAGAAACCTCCATACTACTGCCAAACTTATTGCATTTGAACGTGATGGAGAGTTCCCTAACGCTTATAAAGATTTACTTCAATTAAAAGGTGTAGGTGATTATACGGCAAGTGCCATAGCCTCAATTGCGTTTAATGAACCTGCAGCTGTGGTCGATGGTAACGTTTATCGTGTACTCTCAAGATATTATGGTATTGAGACTCCAATAAATTCTGCACAAGGCATTAAAGAATTTAAAGCACTTGCTACAACCTTAATCGATCAAAAAGTACCTGCAACATTTAATCAGGCTATTATGGAGTTTGGTGCTACACAATGCAAACCCAAAAACCCGTATTGTCTGGTCTGCCCCTTTAGTGAAAGTTGTATTGCTTTACAAAAAAATCAAATTCATCGCTTACCAGTGAAGCTCAAGAAAACCAAGGTAAAAACTAAGTTCTTTAATTTTCTAGTTTATATCGATAATAATATGAACACCATCTTAGAACAACGCACAGAGAAAGGGATTTGGCAGAATTTATATCAGTTTCCACTCATAGAATCTCAGCGTAGTTTAAATGTTGATGAATTCCATCTCTTACAAACCGAGGACAGCAAGTTGTTATCCAAGCCATTCGAATACAGCCTATATAATGAGAAGGATATCATTCATAAACTATCTCATCAACACTTACATACTAAATTCTGGATTATAGAACTGGAAGATATTCCTGCACAAGCAATGCCAGTCTCTCAACTCGAAAAGTTTCCAGTACCCGTTTTAATAGGTGATTTTATAAAAGCCTTCCCTTTTAATAGCCTCTAAAAATCACTTTTTTTTCTTAATTTTAAACGTAAGATATCTAATTGAGTAAATTTGTAGGCTAAAACTAATTGTTATGTCAGGAACACTAAATAAAGTAATGCTAATTGGGCATTTAGGAGATGAAGTAAAAATGCATTATTTCGATGATAAAAATTGTGTTGGACGTTTTCCATTAGCAACAAATGAAACCTATACTAACAAAACAACAAACGAGCGTATTTCTAACACAGAATGGCATAATATTGTCGTTAGAAATAAAGCTGCAGAAATTTGCGAAAAATATCTAAGCAAAGGTGATAAGGTCTATATAGAGGGTCGCATTAAAACTAGAAAGTGGACTGATGATAAAGGTATGGAACGCTACTCAACAGAAATACAATGTACTGACTTTACATTCTTAACAAATAAGAATGAACAAGCCAATCCACAATCGCATCAATCACAATCCTATAAACCAGCTACACCACAACAAACTCAGTCAAACAGTGTTGTAACAGATGGAGATGATGATTTACCATTTTAATCTTAATTAAATTTATCTTGGACCCAGAACCCACGGTTTTAATTTCAAATTTATTAGTTACTAATACATCCTTTATAACTGGCGCTGTGTTACTCTTAATCCTACTCGCTTGTTCCGCTTTAATATCTGGTGCTGAAGTCGCTGTTTTCTCATTAACCAAATCTGATATTGACAGGGGAATTAATGAGAAATCCGCAGCCATGGAAACCATCTCTAATTTATTAGAACGCCCTAAAAAGTTACTTGCTACAATTTTGGTAGCTAATAACTTTATCAATATCGCGATAGTATTACTATTTGCTTTTTTGGGTGAAACACTATTTAAGGATGTCACTAATGCATTAGTGAGGTTCTTGCTTGAAGTGGTTACAGCAACATTTCTAATTTTGCTTTTTGGAGAAATTATTCCAAAAATATATGCCAGTAGAAATAGCGTTAAGTTTTCAAGCTTTATGGCTAAACCTTTAAAAGTATTAGATGTAATTTTCTCGCCAATAAGTTTACCCATGCGCTTTGTGACTTTGAAGATTCAAGATCGCTTTGGAAAACAACATTCTAATCTTAGTGTAGATCAGTTATCACAAGCTTTAGAACTTACAGATAATAATGATACTACAAAAGAAGAACAAAAACTATTACAAGGTATCGTATCCTTTGGGAACACAGATACTAAACAAGTTATGCGACCTAGAATGGATTTATTCGCTTTGGAGATAAATACTCCTTACGAAACCATTATCAAAGAAATTGTAGAAAATGGATACTCAAGAATACCAGTATATGAAGAAAGTATCGATAATATCAAAGGGGTATTATATGTTAAAGACTTATTACCACATTTAAATGAGAAAAATTTCAACTGGACTACCTTACTAAGAGCACCGTTTTTTGTTCCAGAAAATAAAAAACTAGATGATTTAATGGTCGAGTTTCAAAATAAAAAAGTTCACCTTGCACTCGTAGTTGATGAGTATGGTGGAACATCTGGTTTAGTTTCTCTAGAAGATGTTATTGAAGAAATTGTTGGTGATATCAGTGATGAATATGATGATGATGATCTTATATATACCAAGTTAGATGATAATAATTATAGTTTTGAAGGAAAAACTCCCCTTAAAGATGTCTATAAAATTATTGATGTAGATGAGGATGTTGAAGATTTCGAAAACAGAAAAGGTGAAGCTGAAACCTTAGCTGGCTTTGTGCTTGAGATATCTGGTGGATTCCCAAGGATAGGAAGTAAAATAAATTTTAAAAATTACGTTTTTACCATAGAAGCTTTGGAACGTAAACGTATAAAACAAATTAAGTTAACATTACTCAAATCTAATCTATGAAGCGTCTAATATTCCCTGTTCTAAGCCTTTTGTTAATAGGTTGTGGTAACGATCCTATACCTAAACCCAAAGCATACCTGAGATTGGAATACCCTACTGCCAATTATAAAAAAACAATAAGTCCGCTTCCATTTTCATTCGATAAAAATGAACTTGCTGAACCAATTTCTAAGGTCAAAACATTAGGAACAACAAAAGGAATTGAAGTAAAGTATAGCCAGTTAAAAGCTACTATTTATTTAAACTATAAGCCTGTAGAAAATGGGAATCTTGATAGTTTATTAAGGGATGCCCAAAATCGCACACAAAAGCATACTATGAAGGCAGATGAAATTTCCCAGAACCTATTCGAAGATTCTGAAAATAGCGTTTATGGGATGCTTTATGAAGTTGGAGGGGACGCTGCTTCTCAATCTCAGTTTTATGTAACTGATAGTACAAATCACTTCTTAAGTGGATCACTTTATTTTTATGCTAAGCCAAACTATGATTCTATTTATCCAGCTTCGGAATATTTAAAAAAGGATATTAAGCACATTATGGAATCCGTAAGATGGAACCAATAAAAAAACCACTGAGAGATTCAGCGGTTTTTTTATTATGCAATTGATTGATCTATTCTCCTTGAGGAACCCATTCTCCGCCAGACTTTATTAAAGCAAAGTCCTCTGTAGAATTTCCTGGTGCCCATGTTGCAATAGTAACAATATATTTCTGCCCTTCTTCTGCACTTGGATTAATTGCATCAAGAACAAAATTTAGTGCAGTGATAATCATTTCATCAGACCAGTTTGTACTACCACCTGTTCTATTGAAATTTCCAAAATTATCAAGGTTTGCAACTGCAGCTTCAAATCCTTCAACTCCTGTTAAAGCATTTACTACTGTTGCATAATCACTAGACACTAAGGTATATCTAATTGTATTATCTGGAACCCATGTTCCGTTTTCTAGACCAAATTGTAAAGACGATACGCTTGGTACCCATTCGCCATTAACAACTGTATAAAGGTTTCCTTTTGTTACCGTTCCTTCAGAACCTCCTTGGAAAAATCTATAAATTACAAACAACTCATCGCCTTCTTGTGCGAAAGGATACTTTAAGTTTAAGAATTGCGGTAAGTAATTTCCTGGTGATACAGAACCACTAAAGTTATTAAATGCACCTGGCTGACCAGATCCTTCACCCATTGAATCATAATCTGCAACACTTAAGTAGTATACACCATCTTCCTCATCCCAAGAACCATCAAAGTACATGAAGTATGCTGATAATGATTCTGTTGGGCCAGAAAAACCTGTTGTTCTGATTGCAAAATCCTGTACCCTCCATCTTGGTGAATCAGAATCTGTAGAACTATACTTAAGACCAACGTGTACCGTTTGACCATCGTAAGCTGAAAAGTCTAAATCTTCTGAAGTTGTCATACTCCCAAAAAGAGTCTTATCGAATGGTACTGCTGTCCATGTAGCCATCATTGGATCTGTTCCATTTGTGTAATCCGTAGAAATTAAGATATCAATTAAATCAGGATCACCTAAGAAATCAATCTCTTGAGTAATTTGTAATGTTAAACCTGTTTGACCTGCCAGATCAATTTCTGGTGAGATTAACCACTCTTCCACGGCATTAGCACCACCGTCAAAACCAGATCCTTGAACGTTAGTCGATCCAACTGTCCACCCTAAAGCATCAGGACCAGAAACAGAAACTAATTCAAAGTCGTCATAGTTTGCTGGGAAGGCCGCCTCATAAACACTAGCTAGACCTACTTCTGGTACTTCTGTAAATCTGTTGTATCCAAATCTTACAACTTGACCATCTGTTGGCATAGGAAACTGAGAACTTAATAAATTCTCAAAAGTCACATCAGGATTTTCCTCTAATAAGAATGCATTACTATTACTTGTTGGGTAATCAGTTGACCCAAGTACATATACATCTGCATTTGTAAAAGCACTAACGTCTTCTGGATCTCCGTCAAATAAATTAAAATTAACAGTTACTGAAGAACCATCTCCCCAAAACGGGTATTTACTTGCTAAAAATGGAGGTAATATAGCTTTAGCATCTTCTAAATCGCTAAACGCTTCAAATTCTTCATAAAAATCAGGATCTCCATCTCCTTGATCAACCAAATCAGCATAGTCATCAGAGGTCAATGTAATTTCATCTGTTCCAATAACAGGCTCTGCCTGCTCAGCAAGATCATTATTTATATCTTCAATAGGGTTACACCCTACGAAAACTAATCCTACAAGAGCAACTAATAAATAAACTATTCTTTTCATTTTTCTAATTTTTTAAAATTTTAAAGTTGCACCAACACTAAATGTTCTTCCGAAACCGTAATAAACCAATGCAGTTTGCGCATTTGAATCTGCCCCATCTAAAGCATCAGCAATATAATGTGTGTTAAAGATATTATTGATTCTAGCTATTAACGACGCTCTAAAAGGACCAAAGTCAAAGCCATGAGTCATTGCCGCATCGAAAACTCCATATGCAGGAACTTCCCAAGGATCTGGCGCGTTAGCATCTCCTCTATCACTAGGATCAAAATCCGCATATAAACGATCAAAGTAATTATAGTCTACAGATAATCGTGTGTCTTTACCGAATTTGTAATCTGCGCCGATCGCTAAAGTTGTTTGCGCTGCATCACCAACTGGTGTGTCTTCGATGAATAAGTTTACAACATCTACAACATTTTGTTCTTCATCAAGAATATTTACATCTGTAACATCGTCTTCCCATCTCCAATCACCAAAAGATGCCATACCTGTAATGTTTAACTTATCTGTTGCCTTATAAACAAAATCAACTTCGATTCCTTGATGAATTGCATTTACACCTAAGATATTAGCAAATCCTGTTTCATCTGCACTCAATTGGAAAGCTAGAGTCTCTGTTCTATCTCTCCAAGCTGTTCTATATAGGTTGACATTAGCAGAAAGACGATCTCCTCTAAATCCATATCCTACTTCAAAGCTGATGATCTTTTGGTTTTCCGCATTAGCATTTATCTCTTCATTATTAAAGTTAGGAAAAACAGCATCAAAATCAGGAGCTCTTTCAAAATATCCAAAATTTACAAACACGTTGTGCTCGTCTGTTAATCTATAGTTAGCCCCCCCTTTTGCACCAAAGGCAAAGAAATTATAGTTATCTGTTTCTTGTAATGGATCCCCATTTAAGTAATTAAAGTAATCTTTCCTTTTGTAAGATGTATTAGCAGCGTTAAGCGCAACAAAGGTGTTAAATTTCTCATTAACATCGTACTCTAATTGTAAAAAGGCACCTAACCAACCAACAATACCGTCGTTATTATAGGCGATTTTATCACCAACTCTTGAAATACCTGTTGGATTATTTACGTTATCTTCATTAATAATAAATTGGCCACCTAATAAATCTGTTACCTCTCTAAAGTGCTTACCAATATATCTCCTAAAGTCTAAACCGGCTAAAAGAACCATATCATCATTTAAGTCAGACTTTAAGGTAGATAAAAGACCATACCAATTGTGATCGTTACGTGATGCTCTTAAAGCTGCACTAGATCCATTTGCACCGTTAGCAATATTCTCATCTACAATTCGATCGAAATCTAATGGTCCGAATTCTCCAATTCTATACTCAGGACTTTGGAATTTATACCTTCCGTCTGCATCATCCCCTAAAGTCTCAGAATCACTTCCTAGAGTACCACCTCCACCACCGGTTCCAAAAGAAACGTAAGCTGCAGTTGATATACTTGTATTTTCGTTTAAATCCCAATAGTGATTTAAAGAGATTTGTGGTTTATGATAGAAGTTGTCTTCGATGAAAGTAACTTGTCCATTTTTATAACCCCAATCTGAATTATATTTGATACCGTCTTCACTTCTTCGGTAAGTATCGATTAAGTGTCTATTTTGTCTTTGTCCGTGGCGTTGTTTTGCACCAAAGGCGGTAAATGATATTTTGTGCATTTCATTTATTTGCTTTGATACATTAACGAAATACGATACCGCGTTAAATTGGGTCCCTCTTACATAACCATCGCCATCCGTTTTAGCAACAGAGACAGTTGCAGCATAACCATTGTCCATTAAACCAGTTGAATATGTTAAACCAAACTTCTGGTAACCATCATTCCCTAAAGTTGTTATAAGACTTCCACCAGCTTCAATATCTGTTGTCTTTGTTAAAATGTTAATTGTACCTCCTACAGATGGCACAGCAACTCTTGCGGCACCAAGACCTCTTTGTACCTGCATAGAACTGGTAACATCACCAAGTCCAGCCCAGTTGCTCCAGAAAACACGTCCATTTTCCATGTCATTTACCGGAACACCATTAATCATAACAGCAACGTTTTCAGAAGTAAATCCACGTAAGTTAATACGTCCATCTCCGAAACCACCACCCGACTTAGTAGCATAGACACCAGGTGTTGACTTTAAAACTTCTGGGAATTCTTGAGTTCCCAACTTTAATTCAATGTCTGCAGATCTCACAGTAGAAACTGCTACAGGTGTTTTTCTATCAACTGCTACTGAAGCAACAACCATTACTTCGTCCAGACCTAAATCACTAGACATTAAATTGATTGTTCCCAAATCAGTATTTCCGTTAAAAGCTATTGTTTGACTTACATAACCCACATAAGAAATTACAATTTCACCAGAGGCTGAATCAGCAGTTAAATTAAACTCACCATCAAAATTGGTATTTGTACCATTTGCTGTTCCCTTAACCAGTACATTAGCCCCAGGAAGAGGTGAGTTTAACTCAGCGTCCATGACTTTTCCAGTGATAGTCGACTGAGCAAAAGCAACCGTAGTGAATAGCATCATCACCGTTGCAAGTAAAAATTGGTTAAATTTTTTCATATAAAATTTAAATTATTGGTTTCTAATAGTTCCGCAAAATTACAACTATAACTAGTTGTAATATTACTTAAATGTTAAGAATATTAACGTTTCAAGTTAATTATTGAATTCGTATTTTTTTGAAAAAATTTTGAATGTTATTAAAACTTCTTAACAGTTTTTAACAATTCTTCTTGTAAAATTCTATTAAGTTTTGAGTAGAAGAATCGTGGCTTGACTCAGATGCGGTACAGTTTAACTCTTTAAGGATAGATTTAGCTAATTGTTTGCCCAATTCAACACCAAATTGATCGTAACTGTAGATATTCCAAATGATACCTTGTACAAAAATCTGATGCTCATAAAATGCGATTAGTTTTCCTAAACTTTCTGGCGTTAATTTTTGAATAAGCACTGAAGTTGTTGGTTTATTACCTTCGAAAACCTTGAATGGCAATAGCTTTGTGATTTCTGAATCACTCAATAACTGTGACTGTAACTCAGACAATACTTCTGTCTTGGTTTTTCCATTCATTAAAGCTTCAGTCTGTGCAAAATAATTAGACATGAGTTTGTTATGATGGTCCCTATTCCCATGAAGTGACTCCACAAAACCAATAAAATCTGCAGGAATTAATTTAGTCCCTTGATGAATTAATTGAAAAAATGCATGTTGCGAGTTTGTTCCTGGCTCTCCCCAAATTATATTTCCTGTTTGATAGCTAACTCTATTACCTGACCTGTCTACACTTTTTCCATTGCTCTCCATTATACCTTGCTGAAGATAGGTTGCAAATTGGTTCAAATATTGTGTGTATGGAATAATAGCTTGACTTTCGGCATTAAAAAAGTTATTATACCAAATGGTTAATAATCCAGATATTACGGGAAGATTTTTATCAAATTGAGAATCTCTAAAATGTGTATCCATTTTACCTGCTCCAAGAAGCAGACTCTCATAATGATCATACCCGAGTGCTAAACTAATTGATAATCCAACAGCACTCCATAAAGAGAATCGCCCTCCAACCCAGTCCTTCATTGGGAAAATATTGTTTGCATCTATTCCAAATGCTTTTACACTTTTAATATTAGTAGAAACGGCAACAAAGTGTTTTGAAATTGCTTTTTGTGGTAAGGAATTTAAAAACCATGCTTTAATTGAATTTGCGTTTGATAAAGTTTCTTGAGTCGTAAAGGTTTTAGAAACAATCACAAATAATGTAGTTTCTGGATTCAAACCTTTGATAATTTCATTATAATGATCTCCATCGACATTACTTACAAAGTGGGTGTTCAGATGATTTTTATAATACTTTAGTGCATCTACAACCATTGCCGGACCCAAATCTGATCCTCCAATCCCAATGTTTACAACATCTCTAATTGCTTTACCTGTAAAACCCTTGTGCTCTCCATTGACAACTTTATCTGTGAAATCTTTAATCTGAGCCTTAACATTTTGAACTTCTGGTATGACATTAGCACCATTAACAAGAACTTCATTATTACTTGAAGTTCTCAAAGCGGTATGTAATACAGCGCGCTTTTCGGTTTCATTAATGATATCACCTTCGAAATACTTTGAAATAGCATCACCTAAATCCAACTCATTAGCCAAATCAATAAGTAATTCTATGGTCTCCTTTGTAATTCTATTTTTTGAATAATCCACATAGAAATCGTCCCAATGTATGGTTAGATCATTTGCGCGATTTGGATTAGAATTAAAAAGTGCTTTTAAATGATGAAGCTTTAGATTCTCAAAGTGTGATTGCAGCTTATTCCAAGAATCTGTACTTGTTGGATTGGTTGGTTTTAATGCCATTATTGAATATCTGTAATTTGATCTTCAGTTATTGTATTCTCAGTATTTTTAGGTGCTGCTTCCAAAAAGAAAATAGCGTCTAAACGTTCTTTTAAAGGCGTCATATATTCTAAATATCCAGTCTTAAGTGAATCTGAAATTGGCTTCGCTTCAGGCAGCTTTTGTTTAAATGGATCGACTTGCTTACCGTTTTTCCAGAAGCGATAACAAACGTGTGGACCACTTGTATTGCCTGTCATACCAATATAACCAATTATATCTCCCTGCTTTACGTAATCACCTTTTTTCACGGCTTGTCTACTCATATGTAAATACTGCGTGGTATAGGTATCGTTATGCCTTATCTTAACATACTTACCATTGCCACCTCGTCTTGTAGACTCTATTACTGTTCCACTAGCGGTTGCCATAATTGCTGTTCCCACTGGTGCAGCAAAATCAGTACCTTTATGAGGCCTAACTCTATTACCGTACAATGCAATTCGTCGCTTTAGATTATATCTCGAAGATAATCGACCAAATTTTATTGGCATTTTCAAAAATGCGCGACGCAAATTTTTTGCATTTTCATTAAAATAATCCACTATATTTTTTGAAGAATCGGTTTGATATCTAAACGCATACAAGGAGTCGCCATTATGCTCAAAATAAGCTGCTTTTACATCATGGACACCAGCATATATGGTATCGTTTATATACTTATCGGTATAGATTACCTTAAAACGATCGCCAGGCAAAAGTCTTCTAAAATCTATGGTCCAAGCGTAGATATCATCTGCCAATTTATTTGCTAGTACTTGACTCAGTCCTTTTTCCTCTAAAGTCAAAGAAATATTGTTCTCAATGATTCCAGTTGCTGTTTTTTCTATATATGTTACAGGCTTTTTACTCTTGTAGGCTTGAATAGTATCTGTAAAGTCTATAACGACATAATCCTCTAAATTTTGCTGATAAATAAAGGTCGTGGGCTTTTGGACACTATCATTCAAATTGTCTTTTGAAAATAATAAGGTATATGGCTTACCGACCTGAAGTTTTGTTGCAATATCAAAGGTGTCTTTTGCCTTTTCAGCAATCTGAAAAATTTCGGGATAACCAATGTTATTTCGTTCTAAAATTATTCCGAAGGTATCCCCTTTTTTGACGGTATCTCTTTTAAAATCAAAGTCTTCCTGGTCGAATCCGAATTCTATAACCTTTTCTTCTACTTGAGCTGTTAAGTCTTCTGCTTTAGTTTCAATTTTTGAGTTATCATCTCTACATGCCGTAATGCATATTGCAATTATGATTGTTGCTACTAATCCTCTTAAGTGCATTAATACTGCTAATTATATATTATTTCCCCAATTATCTTGTTCATCTTTTGTCCATAAGTCTGGAAAGAAAATACGTTTTTGGTACTTAGGATGCATATATTTTTTCCAATCACTACCACCTGTTGCTTCGCCATCACCGATACCACTTTCAATATAGTGTACTGCTGTATTATAATGCGCCATTACCCAAGTAACGTTTACCGTATAATCAAAATGTCGCATTGCCTTAATCAAATCTTTATCGTTTTGATCTTCTTCTGGCAATTCTTTAAAACGTGTCCAAAGGTTTTTAGTATTATAGGTTTCCATGAATCTTAAAAACTCATTCTTATAACGTTTTTCAAAATTAACCAAAAGTGTGGATTTCTTGCCTGTTTTATGATCTTTTCCTGCGGCCTGCCAATACAGGTGTTCAAAGGCATGTGTAAATGGAGTATTTCGATCTATATTTTTTCTAAATCTATAATCAATTAAATTAATTAATTCAGTTGATGCAAATTCAATTAATCGGTATTGCGCACTTTGAAATCCACTTGCTGGTGTAAGCGAATATCTAAACTTCATGTATTGTTCCACTTCCATTCCCTCTCGCATTATATTAAAAGAGGTAGTAAGCATATCAAAATAACGACTGATGCGCATAATTTTACCCTCAAAAAAGGCGGCGTCTAAATCTTTTTTTTCTGCAACCTGAGAAATTTCCCAAAGAATCATTTTAAAAATGAGCTCATTGATTTGATGATAGGCAATAAAAACCATCTCATCGGGAAGTGTAGTACGCTGAATTTGAAGATTTAATAAAGCGTCTGTTTGAATATAATCCCAATATGTTATCGGCTTACTATACAACAAGCCGTATAAATGATCGTCTGTATTTTGGTCTATAGTATTGTACTTCTCTTGAAGAGCGTCTAAAATTTGACTGAAATCTGGTTGGTCTGACATAAATTAATTATCAAATACAATTGGAAAGTAATGCTTTAAACCTTTAAATTGAACTAAATCTGCTCTTAAAGAACCTACTGCTAAATCTGCTTTGATTTTGAGTGGGATTCTATTCTTATCCGCACTAACCCAAAGTGTTAAACTTTCTTCTTCTTTAAATACGCGTCCGGCCATAACATACGGTCTAAACATTAATGATTTTACTTTTACTTTGGTTCCGTTAGCATCTACTTTAATAGTTTCCTTTCCAAGGTACTTTAATTTAAATCCATAGTTTTCTTCATCAAAAAACATATTCGTTTCTATTTCATCACCAATTTCCAATGCAGACACATTAATACTATTCCTGAGATGGTAATACATTGAAACCATATCCTGAACATCCTTTTCAGTAGAAAAGGTCTTCATTTTTTTATGTTTCTTATTGTTGACAAATGCTTGTTGCTTTTGATGGTCAAATTCTATCTCAATATCCTTTGTATGACCACCTTCATCAATCTTTCTAATGAATTTATAAGGAACGCCCGTCTCTTTGTCAAAATAACTTTCATAGCGATCTCTTACTCTAAAAAATGCATTTGCTAAACCTGTTGTCTTTCCTTTTCCCACAACATGAAATACTGGTTTACCAGCTAGTCTTTTCTCTTCAACTTTTAAGGTTGCTTCGCCTGCTTTAAACCAGCCACTATAGCTCATTCTGAACTTAAACCACTCACCCGACATAAACGCAGATTCTTTTTTAGCCATTGGTGCATTAACTCCAATAAAAAACACTAATATGGTAAGAATATATTTCATAATAATTGCTTTGTAAATTTAAATAATGTAACTCAATTTTGATGTTACAATTATCTTAAATACAATTACTATTCCAAAACTACTAAACAATTGATATTCAGCAAAAAATAACAGTCACAAGCGAAAAATATTCGATTTATTGGTTCAAATTAAAAATGATAGGCATTCTATAAAGTGCCTCTTTTAGCTTGTTCGCGTTCGATAGATTCAAAAAGAGCTTTGAAATTTCCAGCCCCGAAACCACGAGCTCCCATACGTTGAATGATTTCAAAAAATAAGGTAGGTCGGTCCTCAACAGGTTTAGTAAAAATCTGCAAGAGATACCCTTCTTCATCTGCATCAATCATTATTCCTAATCTCTTTAAAGTTTCAATATCTTCTCTTAACTCATGACTAAACTCTTCTAGTCTTCCAGGAACTGCTCGATAATATTCTTCTGGCGGAATAGATAAAAACTCTACTCCTCTTGCTCTAAGCGCAGAAACAGTTGTGACAATATCGTCCGTTGCAACGGCAATGTGCTGTACTCCAGGCCCTTCATAAAAGTCTAAATATTCCTCTATTTGAGAACGCTTTTTTCCTTCGGCAGGTTCGTTGATTGGAAATTTAATTCTTCCATTACCATTACTCATCACCTTACTCATAAGAGCTGAATACTCCGTATGAATTTGCTTATCGTCGAAGGATAGAAAGTTAACAAATCCCATGACCTCTTCATACCATTTCACCCAGGTGTTCATTTCTCCCCATCCTACATTGCCAACCATATGATCAATGTATTTTAATCCAACTGATTCAGGATTGTAATCGCTTTTCCATTCTGTAAAGCCCGGCATAAAAACACCATTGTAATTTTTGCGCTCAACAAACATATGTACTGTTTCGCCATAAGTGTATATTCCAGCACGCACAACTTCGCCATATTCATCAGTCTCTACAATTGGCTCCATATAAGATCTCGCTCCCCGTTTTGTAGTTTCGTCATACGATTTTCTGGCGTCCTCTACCCACAAAGCTACAACCTTTACACCATCTCCGTGCTTTACGATATGATCGTTTACAGGGTGTTTAGAATTTAATGGTGTTGTTAAGACTAATCTTATTTTATCCTGTTTAAGAACATAAGAAACAGTGTCTTTACTTCCCGTCTCCAAACCTTTATATGCGTAAGATTGAAAACCAAACGCTGTTTTGTAGAAATGGGCAGCCTGCTTGGCATTACCAACATAAAACTCTACATAGTCTGTCCCTAGAAGTGGCAAAAAATCTTGAGCTCCTTCAAATATTTTTTCTAAACCGTAATCAACGGATTTAATTTCTTTTGACATGATTTCTTTATTTTCTATTGATTGTTTATCTCTTTTTGTTCTAAAGTTGATTCTATATTTAATGAATCTTGTTTAACCCCTATTTCAGAAACTTTCTTATCCCAATTGAGCGTATCCGTTTCTGCTTCGTATTCGTCCACATCATAGTATTCTGAGTTTTTGAGAATTTCATCATAAAATCCAGATGATAATAGGGTACCGTAAAACGCAAATATTGCAATTGAAAATAATAAGATTAAACTATTAAGAACAATAGCAATGATATTTATAATTTTTGCTGTATTAACATTACTTCGAGATTGGTAGGAGTACAAATCTGGATGTAATTGATATTGCTTTAAACTTTTATTCGCTGTAATTAACCCAACTATAGCGATAACTAGAGGAACGATTGCTGTAATGCCATAACAACAACAGCCTGCCAAACCTATAACTAAGGCAAGAATCCCTAAGACTAAAGACAGTGGATCTGCCGGTAATTTATTATGATTATCTCTCATTTATTATTCTAACCAAGATTTAAAATAATCGTCGTCTGCAATTTTGAGTGCTTCTTCAGTCACTTTTAATGGTTTAAACGTATCTACCATTACTGCCAATTCATCTGTTTTAACTTTACCGATACTTCGCTCCATTGCACCTGGATGTGGTCCGTGAGGAATACCTGCTGGATGTAATGAAATGTGTCCGGCATCAATATCGTTTCTGCTCATAAAATCTCCATCCACATAATATAATACCTCATCACTATCTATATTACTGTGATTATACGGCGCTGGCACTGCCAAAGGATGGTAATCATACAGACGCGGCACAAAACTGCATACCACAAAAGCATCCGTTTCAAAAGTTTGATGCACTGGTGGTGGTTGGTGAACACGACCTGTTATGGGTTCAAAATCATGAATTGAAAATGCATAAGGATAATTGTAACCATCATATCCAACAACATCAAAAGGATGAGAGGCATAGACCATATCAAATATTTCGTCTTGCTTCTTTATTTTAATTAAAAATTCACCTGATTGATTATAAGTCTCTAACTCTTGTGGTTGTCTTAGATCGCGCTCACAAAAAGGTGAATGTTCTAACAATTGTCCAAACCAATTACGGTAACGCTTTGGTGTATAAATCGGACGATAGGATTCTACAATAAACAAACGATTATCATCTGTATCAAAATCAAGCTTATAAATGATACCGCGCGGAACTAACAAGTAGTCACCGTATTTAAAATCTAAATTACCAAGATGCGTTCTTAATTTACCAGTGCCTTTATGAATAAAAATAAGTTCGTCAGCATCCGTGTTTTTGTAGAAGTAGTCCTCCGTTGAGGATTGCGGTGCTGCTAGGATAATATTACAGTCACTATTAGTTAATACTATTTTTCTACTCTCTAAATAATCGTTTTCTGGCTTAACCTTAAAACCGTGAAACCTATAGGATTGCATATTATTGGGTTTAGCAACCTTTGGCGCAACACTGTATTGTCCTTTTATTTCTTTGACCTGCGTTGGTCGTTGCTCATGATAACTATTTGTAGACATACCATCAAAACCAATTGTACCAAATAATTGTTCATAATAAAAGGTACCGTCTGGCTTTTTAAATTGCGTATGGCGTTTAGGTGGAATTTTTCCAAGTTTATGATAAAATGGCATTTTTTAATTTTTAAAAGTTGATCTTTTTACACGCTAAAGCGCATAAACTCTACTGATTAAAGGTACAAAAAATGCAATATTACTCTGGGTTCCTTTTGATTAGGAAGTGTAAATGAAGTTTAATATCTGCCCAGAATGGTTTCATACCTTAGCAAAGTTGAGAATTTTTACTTTAAAACCAAAACCCGAGATTAAAAAACCACTGACTCTTTCCTGTCTCTGGTGAATAAGAATACTTAGCCTCTAAGGGTCCTAGAAAAGTTTCTAAAGAATAACCAATGGCATAACCACTAAAATTCGGTGAAGAAAGAAAATCTCCTGTTTCAAAAAGACCATTGTCTATATTAGCATAATTAGCAGCGAGAAGCACATGATGCTTTTTGAAAATCTCATAATCCATGGTGAATGTTGCTTTTACAAAACTGTCACCGGATAATGCTAAATAATCATAACCGTAAAATGATTGAAAATTATTGATGAAATTATAGGCGTAACCGCCCAATCCAAAGTCTAAAGTAGTAGTTGAATTATCCCCTATTTTAAATCCGCCACTAGATTCGGTTTTGAGTGATACTTTATTACTCAAACGAAAGGCGTATCCTAAATCTGCTTTTGCAATAGAAAATTCATCAAAATCACTGTTATATCCGTAAGCATTAAAGAACAAATGAAAATCACCATTAAAATAAAATCCAGTTTTAGGGAAGTATTTGTTGTCATAATTATCAAAAACTAAGTTCCCAAATAGACTAAAATAATCGGTATTCTCAAACGTAAATTCATCGTCTTGATTTGGGTCAATTAAAGTTTCCGAAGTCACTTTTAATCGTTTATGCTCAACACCAGCTTTTAGAGAAAAGTCTTTTCTAAAGATGGTTTGTAAATACAACTGATTTGTAAAATCGGTGAGTTCTACATCTACCTTATTTAAACCAGATAATAAAGGATCGTCTTCTTCTAAAACTAAAAGCGCATTCACATTTTTATTAAACTGATTGAATCGTGACTTGACTCCAATACTAATGTAAAATCCTTTGTCTATAAAGTAGTCAAAATTATACCTTGGATTAGCACCCAAAATCAAATCTAAAGAGGCAATGTCATTTTTAAATAATAATCCTCTCTTAGTAAGATTGGCTAATAAAGCACTTTTATATAATGCATCATAATGCACGCCTAACCTTAAAAAGGTAGAAGTCTCTGCCGCTCTTAAATCTCCTTTGAGATTATAGCTAGAATCATCGTTAGTCTCCAAATAATATCTGAATGTCTCAAAATTGTTTGTCGCAATTAAATTATTAATCCCTTCTTTGAAGTCAGTATAGCTAATATTCGCGTTATTCTTAAACTTTAACTTCCCTAAAAGATAGGATCTGGAATATTTATTGCTACTGTTAATACTAATAGAATTAATTCTTAAGCTATCTGTTAGTTCAATTGATGGTCCATTGGGCTGAGAAATTTGTTGCGATTTCACCTTAAGCAGTTGTTGCAAATTGGCTCGTGCCGCATCAGCCCCATTGGCGATGATATCCCGCCCTTCATCAAAGGATACTACCGAAAAATTGGTTATATCTGGTTTAATATAGATGTCTGTTAAAGAAGCCTTGGTTTTCATGGCTTCAATCGTCCTAAAGTTATTAATCTGTACCAATATTTCAGGTGCCGATTTAAGAGATGCTCTATCTTTTAAGACATCTTGAACATCAACTCCGATAATTATATCCATCCCTTTTGCTCGGAGCTCTTCTACCGGAAAATTATTAGTTACACCGCCATCAAGTAAAATGGTATCACCAATTGTTACAGGTTGAAACAAAGATGGTAATGCCCCACTAGCGGTTACTGCCTCAGCCAACCTACCTTTATCCATAACAATAGACTCACCGGTTTCTATATTTGTAGCAATACAAAAGAATGGAATTGGTAAATCTTTAAAATCTCTGATTTCATTTACAGGAAGCATCAATTGATAAAGCAAATTATAGACGTTTTGCCCACGTGATAATCCAGATGGTAAGTTTATTTTAAAATTATCAAACGGAAGACTAACCGCATATTTTTCAGCATTTTCACGTTCGTAAAATGGTTTTGAGGACCTCGGAAATTCATCATTTATTAATTCGTTAAAATCAACAGTATTAAATAGCGCTTCTAACTCCTTACCCGAATAACCGGTTGCATATAAAGATCCTATTATAGCACCCATGCTGGTTCCCGCCACATAATCAATCTTAATACCTAAACTATCAATGACCTTTAATGCTCCTATATGAGCAAAGCCCTTTGCCCCTCCTCCACTTAAAACCAGTCCCACCTTAGGTTCTTTTTGTTCTTGGGCCTTTACATTATTCAATGAGAATATTACAACTAGGATAACGAGAAATGCAGTGTATGTTTGGGTAAGTTTCAATTTAGTCTTTATGATAGTAATTATAAACTTTATTTGCTCTTGAAACCCCTACAACATCTTCTAATTCATCAAGTTTGGCATTTGCAATTCTTTTAACAGTTTTAAACTGTTTCATCAAATCAATTATGGTTTGCTCACCAACTCCTGGAATATTTTCTAACTCTGTTGTTAAAGCACTTTTACTTCGTCTATTTCTATGGTGCTCTATACCAAAACGATGCGCTTCATTACGTAATTGTTGAATGATTTTTAAAGTTTCACTTTTCTTGTCTAAATATAATGGAATTGGGTCATCTGGATAGAATAATTCTTCTAAACGTTTTGCAATCCCTATTATGGCAATTTTACCTCTCAGACCTAAGACATCTAAACTCTTTAATGCAGAAGATAATTGCCCCTTTCCACCGTCTATTATAATAAGTTGAGGCATTGGTTTATCTTCTTCTAATAAACGTTTATATCTACGATGAACCACTTCTTCCATAGAGGCGAAATCATCTGGCCCTTTAACAGTTTTAATATTAAAATGACGATAGTCTTTTTTACTCGGCTTACCATCTTTAAATACAACGCATGCCGCAACAGGATGTGTTCCTTGAATATTTGAGTTATCAAAACATTCAATATGTCTTGGCTCTTCCGAAAGTCTTAAATCTGCCTTCATTTGAGCCATGATACGATTGGCATGTCTATCTGGATCTACAATTTTAATTTGCTTCAACTTATCCATGCGATAATACATGGCATTTCGTTTTGATAAATCCACTATACGTTTTTTATCACCGAGCTTAGGAACTGTAACTTTTGTCTCTTCGCCTAAATCCACCTTAAAAGGCACATAAATCTCCTTTGAGTTTGAATTAAACCGTTGACGTATTTCCGTAATCGCAATCTCAAGAAGTGTTTTGTCTGATTCCTGTAATTTCTTTTTAATTTCAAGGGTATGGGATCGTATTATTGAACCATAACTCAGTTGTAAAAAGTTAATGTAGGCGTAGGTTTCATCACTAACAATAGAAAAGACATCAACATTACTAATCTTAGGATTAACAATTGTTGATTTTGATTGATAATTCTCAAGTATATCAAGCTTCTCCTTTATTTTTTGAGCATCTTCAAATTCCATTGCTTCCGCATGGCGTTTCATCTGGGCTCTAAACTGTTGAAGAGAGTCTTTAAAGTTGCCCTTCAAAATTTCACGAATGGCTTTTATATTGTCATGGTATTCTTCTTCGGTTTCTTTTCCTTCACATCCTCCTTTACAATTACCCAAATGATATTCAAGACAAACCTTATATTTTCCAGCATTAATTTTTGATTCAGAGAGATCGTAATTGCAGGTACGTAATTGATACAAACCTTTTATAAGACCAAGCAAGGTCTTTACAGTTTTCATACTGGTGTAAGGTCCAAAATATTCCGAGCCATCTTTATAAATACGTCGTGTTGAAAATACCCTAGGGAAAGGTTCATTTTTAACGCATATCCAAGGATATGATTTATCATCCTTAAGCATAACATTATACTTAGGTTGATACTTTTTAATTAGATTATTCTCAAGCAGAAGTGCATCATTTTCGGTCTCAACTACTATATGCTTGATAGATGCAATATTTTTGACTAAAACTCTAGTTTTCCCGTACTCGTGATGTTTGGTAAAATAACTACTAACACGCTTTTTAATATTTTTTGCTTTCCCAACATAAATTAACCGCTCACCAGAATCAAAATACTGATAGACACCAGGTTGATTTGGTAGGGTTTTTATCTGTATTTCTAAGCTTGTTTCGGGCATAAAATCAAAGGTAGTTTAAAAGCTAGGATTCTAAAAATCAGAATTCCTTTTTTAGTATATTGCCAGTACAAAGTCATTCCTAATTGTATCATGAACATTGTTATACTGTCGCGTAACGAAAATTTATATTCTACAAGACGCCTCATAGAAGAGGGTAAAAACAGGGGGCACGATATTGAAGTTATAGATCCTCTTAAATGTGATATTATAATTGAACAGGAAAAACCGACTATTTATTACAAAGATCGTTATTTAGACTATGTCGATGCGATAATACCCAGAATTGGTGCATCTGTAACTTTTTTTGGTTGTGCAGTAGTGCGACAATTTGAAATGATGAATGTATTTACAACCGTTACCTCAGATGCTATTATTAGAAGTCGAGATAAACTAAGAAGTTTTCAAAGATTATCTAAAGCCGGTATAGGAATGCCTAAAACTGTTTTTACGAATTATTCTCGTGATGTAGAAGAAGTTTTAAATCATGTAGGTGGTCCACCTGTTATTATCAAATTATTGGAGGGCACACAAGGATTAGGCGTAGTATTAGCAGAGTCTAAGAATGCCGCTGAATCGGTACTTGAAGCTTTTAATGGCTTACAGGCACGAGCACTGGTTCAAGAATATATAGCAGAAGCCAAAGGTGCAGATTTAAGGGCATTCATCGTAGATGGCCAAGTTATCGGAGCTATGAAACGACAAGGTAGAGAAGGCGAATTTCGATCTAACTTGCATCGTGGTGGAACTGCAAATTTAATTCGACTATCTGAAGATGAATTAAAACTAGCAATAAAAGCGGCTCGGGCTCTTAAACTTCCTGTTTGTGGTGTAGACATGTTACAGTCTGAAAGAGGTCCACTAATGATGGAAGTTAATTCGACTCCAGGATTAGAAGGTATCGAACACGCCACACAAAAAAACATAGCAAGAGCCATAATTACATTTATAGAACGCAACAGAAAGTAGAGCATGAGTGAGAAAGAAGTACTAGACATTCTAGGTGAAAAAGTGGCACTAGGAGAAAGTGCTAAAGTGAGTTTTAATGTTGCAAAATTACATACTCAAAATACAATAGACGTCCCTGTAATTATTGAACGTTCTAAGAGGCCAGGTCCAACAGTTTTAATTACAGCCGGAATCCATGGGGACGAAATTAATGGCGTTGAAATTGTTAGGCAGATTATTGCTAAAGGTATTAACAAACCCAAAAAAGGAACCATTATTTGCATTCCCGTAATTAACGTTTTTGGTTTTATACATATGGATAGAGAGTTTCCGGATGGACGCGATTTAAATCGTGTTTTCCCAGGAGGTAAAAATGGCGCATTAGCGAGTAGAGTAGCTCATAAACTCATGACAGAAATTGTTCCTCATGCAGATTTAGTATTAGATTTTCATACTGGAGGAGCAGATCGATTTAATGCCGCTCAAATTAGAATTGTAAAAAACCAGATCATCCTCGAAGAACTTGCTCAAGTATTTGGTGCTCCCGTAGTTTACTATTCTAAACACCTAAAGAAATCCTTTAGAAATTCTTGTTACAAACTAGGTATTCCAATGCTTCTTTTTGAAGGCGGAAAATCATTTCACATAGATAAAACTGTAACTAACACTGGTGTCAATGGCACGAAGCGTGTTCTGCATCATTTAGAAATGTTAGGAACAAAATTTAAGGCATCAAAACCAAAAAAACATGGTATTAAAATTGTTGAAAGTAAATGGATTAGAGCAAATCACTCTGGAATGTTTAAGTCTGATATTTTGGTAAATACTCATGTTAAAAAGGGAGATGTTTTAGGACACATAACAGATCCCTACGGCAGTTTCAATCACTTTGTTAAAGCGCCTAACGATGGCTATATTTTTAATGTTAATGAATCACCTATAATTTATCAAGGTGATGCTATTTTTCATATTTCTACTAGTATTGAATAATGTCTAAATCAGAACTTCGTAAGAAATATAAATCGCTTCGCAAATCACTTTCAGAAGGTGAAATAGACGATAAAAGCTTAGCCATTGCCAATCAGCTTTTAAAACTCAACATTTGGGATAAATCGTTCTATCATATTTTTTTAACCATTGAAGAACAAAAAGAAGTTAACACCGAATATATCTTGAATATACTTTCTGGCAAGGATAAAAACATCGTTATTTCTCGAAGCGATTTCGATGAATATTCAATGACTCATGTACTTTTAACCGATAGTACTAAAATCAAAAAAAACGCTTACAATATTCCTGAACCTATTGACGGTATACCGATTGCTTCAGAAGTTATTGATGTTGTTTTTATTCCGCTTTTGGCCTTCGATAAGCTAGGCCATAGAATTGGTTATGGTAAAGGGTTTTATGACCGGTTTTTAGCCCAATGCAAATCAGAAACACTTAAAATTGGATTGTCGTTTTTTAAAGCGAACAAGGAAGATTTCGAAGTTTCTCCAAGTGACATTGCATTGGATTATTGTATTACTCCAGAAAAGGTTTTCCAATTCTTATAAACGAGGTTTAAATCCAAAAGATCTAAATAAAGTTCCCCAATTATTATTATTTGGAAGACCTTCTGTTCTTAACAAAGCGTCTTGATCAGTTTCATCAAACTTCAAAAGCCAAGCAGCATAGGACATTTGATTATTATGAATAATATTTAGAAAAGGTTCTGGATTCATAAGAACACCAGCGTTTACGGAAGCTACCTCTCCAAAAAACACAGGAAGATTGTTAGATATTAATATTTCCAGTATTTCTAACCACATTATAAAGTTTGATCATGGTATTACTCAATAATGTATCTGTATAACCATCAGAACGATCGAAGCGATAAGGCTCATTCTAAACTTCTATCCATACATCATCTTGCTCTTTAAAGCACTCTGACCATTCTGCAAATCTTAACCTGAAGGCCTCCCAGAACTCTGTTGCAGTCGGGAGTTTTCCTGTAAATAAAGTTTCATTTTGACCGTTTCATCCAAAAGGGCATAAAATGGTAACCAATCCATTATTACGGTTATGGTTTACTATAAATTATAAGGAATGTAAAAATTGACCATTGCTATCTTGTATAGGAAATCCATCAATAGGATTATCAGTTACATTGCCAACAAATTCGCTCACAATGTTTAAATTCCACGTTGGCATATCACTACTACCAAGACCAAAGGAATGCAGTGCATTTGCACCTACAAACTACTTATCGCAATTATCAACTACAATAGCATTACCATTAATTCTATAACCATTATCTAAATTATTACTGCTGCTGTCCTTAGAACAGGAAAGCACACTCAGCAGGACTAATATAATTAGATAAGCTTTATACTTCATCGTTACTATTTTGGGGCAATTCGTTTGAATCATCAAATGCGCGTTTATTGAAAACAATTAGCATACCAATACCAGTACTTATTGCCATATCTGCAACATTAAAAACAGGATCAAAAAAAGAAAAATATTCTCCACCAAATAGAGGAATCCACTCTGGCAGTACACCACTCCATATTGGAAAATGAAGCATATCTACAACATTGCCATAAAAGACATCAGCATAACCCCCTCCTTCAGGTAAAAACGTAGCAACTTGACCATTACTATAATCAAATAAGATTCCATAAAAGACTGAATCTATGATATTCCCGAGCGCACCAGCAAAAATAATGGCTATAGCAAATACAAGCGTTTTAGATTTCTGCTTTTTAGTTACGTCAAACAACCAAAATCCAATACCAGTTAGGGCAACAATTCTAAATAGGGTTAAGATGAGTTTGGCTGAACTATCTGAAATAAAGGTAAAAAAATCACTCAGTTTAGCTCCCCATGCCATACCATCATTCTCTACAAAAGCGATTTCGAACCATGAGAATACTTTTACAGGATCATCATTAAGAGAGAAATGTGTTTTAATATAAATTTTGCTGATTTGGTCTATCAACAAAATAACTAGAATGATTAATGAAGCTTTCTTTAAGGACATGAACCTAATTTGAACAAAATTAACCGATTATTCTTGTTTTACAACTGTAATATCACCATTAATGGAATGTAGATTCCAAACATTCTCTGACGACTCTAAGGGATCAGCTTTAGAATTTTCATGCTTTGAGTTTCCATACTTTGAATCTGCATTAATAATAGCATTATTAGTTACCACTTTTATGTTACCGTCTATGGTATTAATTGTTGCTGATGTCGAATTAGCATTTACATTGCAATAGCCTTGCAAAAGCTCAATAAAAATAGATTCGAATTGACCAGTTAAGTTAACAGAACCTACATCACTTTTAATATTAAGCATTAAGTCTTCAGGAATTTCAATTTTTAATGTAGCAGCAATGACTTTATGTGCATTTCGTTTATCATCAGGAATATCATCAAATGAAACATAATCTAGTCCTAGCAGCAACTGATTTCCGTCATGTTTCAAGGCTATTTGATACTTATTTTGATATTCACCGTCGAGTGTCGAGGAAACAAGAATGCGATTATTTTTGGTTGTTGTGACACTTATATTAAATATTTGATTTCCATTAATAGCAATAGTATTGATACTATCAGCTGCTATAGTTTTAGTTAACGAATTTTGAGCTTGAATCAGAGTTAAGCTCAAAGACCAATACAATAAAAAAGCCTTGAATTTTAGAATCCAAGGCTTTATAATTATGCGTTTGGTCATAAATTATTTTTGCATGTTCTTTGCTTCAATACTTAATGTAGCATGAGGCACTAACTTTAAACGTTCAGGATTGATTAATTTACCTGTTACACGACAAACGCCGTAGGTTTTATTTTCAATTCTAATCATTGCATTTTTTAAATCACGGATAAACTTCTCTTGACGAATAGCCAATGCCGAATTTGCTTCTTTACTCATTGTCTCACTACCTTCTTCGAATGCTTTAAATGTAGGTGATGTGTCATCTGTACCATTATTATGGTTGTTCATATAAGCACTTTTTATAAGTTCTAAATCATGCTCGGCTTTATCCATCTTTTCTTGTATTAAAACTCTAAATTCTTCAAGTTCTTTATCCGAATATCTGTTTTTAGTATCTGTTGACATATCTATTAGTGTTTTTGAATAAATAATTTTGTGTTGACATCATCAAAAGCAATCGTTATACCATTATTAATTGTGTCTATAATTTTTAACTCTTCAGTTAGTGTTTCTGATTTAATATAGTCTTCATTCGATGCTATCGCAGCTACTACAAGGGCATCATTTTGTAATTGAACATCTATACGATCAGTAACTTCAAAACCTGAGTCTTTGCGTAAATTTTGAATTCTATTTACAAGCTCACGTGCAATACCTTCTTTTCGTAAATCGTCTGTTATGGTTACGTCTAAAGCCACCGTTAATGCACCTTCATTAGCAACTAACCAACCTTCTATATCTTGTGATGTTATCTCAACATCGCTCAGTTCTAAATTAATATTTTTTCCATTAATTTCTACCTCTAGATTACCGTTTTGTTCAATTTTTTTAATATCATCTGACGAAAATGAACGTATTGCACTAGAAACCAGTTTCATATCTCTCCCAAAACGTGGCCCTAAAACCTTAAAATTTGGCTTAATTTGTTTTACTAAAATGTCTGAAGCATCTTCTAACAACTCAATTTCTTTAACATTTACCTCATGTTTAATTAAGGCAGAGACCGCGTGAATCTCTTCTTTTTGAGATTGGTTATCAACCGGTATCATAATCTTTTGTAATGGTTGACGCACTTTAATCTTCTCTTTAGCTCTCAACGATAAAACTAGAGACGATATTGTTTGAGCGTTTTCCATTTTGCGTTCTAAGACCTTATCAATCGCTAATTTATCGGCTATTGGAAAATCCGCTAAATGAACACTTTCAAAAGACTCTTTATTTGTTACCTTATTTAAATCTAAATACAAACGATCCATAAAAAACGGAGCAATTGGAGCACCGAGTTTAGCAATGGTTACCATACAGGTATATAAGGTCTGATAGGCAGAAATTTTATCAACTTGATAATCTCCTTTCCAAAAACGTCTCCTACTTAAGCGCACATACCAATTACTCAGGTAGTCCTGGGTGAAACTAGAAATTGCTCGAGCGGCCTTGGTTGGTTCATAATCCGCATAATAGTCATCAACCTTTTGAATTAATGTATTTAATTCGGATAAAATCCAACGATCTAATTCTGGCCGTTCTTCTATTGGAATATCAGATTCTTCATATTTAAAACCATCTAAATTGGTATATAAACTAAAGAATGAATATGTATTGTACAGTGTACCAAAGAATTTACGTTTAACCTCTTCTACCCCTTCGATATCAAACTTTAAATTATCCCATGGATTTGCATTACTAATCATATACCAACGGGTTGCATCTGCACCGTGATTAGCTAAAGTTTCAAATGGATCAACTGCATTTCCCAAACGTTTGGACATTTTCTGTCCATTTTTATCCAACACTAAACCATTAGACACTACATTTTTATAGGCTACAGAATCAAAAACCATAGTTCCAATGGCGTGAAGCGTATAAAACCAACCTCGAGTTTGGTCAACACCTTCTGCAATAAAATCTGCTGGGAACGCTTCTTTTTTATCAATTAAGTCTTTGTTTTCAAATGGATAATGCCATTGTGCATAAGGCATAGAACCAGAGTCAAACCAAACATCTATTAAATCACTTTCGCGCTTCATAGGCTGACCAGAATCTGAAACTAAAGTTATCTTATCTACTACATTTTTATGAAGATCAATAGTCTCGTAATTGGCTTCTGACATATTGCCTACTTCGAAATTAGCAAAGATACCCTCGGTCATTACGCCAGCCTCGATCGCCTTCGCTATTTCATCTTTAAGTTCAGCAACAGATCCAATACACAATTGCTCTTTTCCATCTTCTGTTCTCCAAATTGGAAGCGGAATTCCCCAAAAACGAGATCTTGACAAGTTCCAGTCATTTGCATTAGCCAACCAATTACCAAATCGACCCTCGCCTGTTGACTTAGGTTTCCAATTAATACTGGTATTTAACCCATGCATTCTTCCTTTTACATCAGTAACTTTAATAAACCATGAGTCTAGCGGGTAGTATAAGATTGGCTTGTCAGTTCTCCAACAATTTGGATAACTGTGCTTATACTTTTCTACCTTGAAGGCCTTATTTTCTATCTTTAATTTTATAGCAAGTTCTACATCTACAGATTTTTCTGGAGCTTGACCTTCATCATAGTATTCATTCTTAACATACTTTCCTGCAAACTCACCAACCTCTGGTCTAAAACGACCTTGCAAATCTACTAAGGGTACTAAATTACCATTGTCATCTTTAACTAACATTGGAGGAATTTCTGGTGTCGCTTGCTTGGCAACCAAGGCATCGTCTGCACCAAATGTTGGAGCTGTGTGCACGATACCTGTTCCGTCTTCTGTTGTAACAAAATCACCGGCTATGACTCTAAAGGCGTCTTGTGGATTATCGTTTGGTAAAGCATAGTTTAAAAGCTGTTCGTAAGTAATACCAACAAGGTCTGCACCTTTAAACGCTTTGACAACATAAAATGGAATCTTCTTATCTCCGTCCTGATAGTCTAGTAGTTCTGACTTAGATTCTACTTCATTGTACTTTCCATCAAACTGTTTACCTACCAGGCTCTTAGCCAAAACTACATTCATTGGCTTGAATGTATATTGGTTATAGGTTTCAACGAGCACATAATCTATTTTTGGCCCTACAGTTAAAGCCGTATTACTTGGTAACGTCCATGGAGTTGTTGTCCATGCCAAGAAATAAATATCACCTTCATTTTGAAGAAAATCAGGTAGGGTTTCTACATCTGCTTTAAACTGAGCAACAACTGTGGTATCTGTAACATCTTGATATGTTCCTGGTTGATTTAACTCATGAGAACTTAATCCTGTACCAGCCTTTGGCGAATATGGCTGAATGGTGTAGCCCTTGTATAACAAATCTTTATCATAAATCTGCTTAAGCAACCACCATACAGATTCCATATATTTTGACTTGTATGTGATGTATGGGTCATCCATGTCGACCCAATATCCCATTTTTTCAGTCAGGTCATTCCAGATATCTGTGTACCGCATAACCGCTTTTTTACAAGCTTCGTTATACTCTTCTATAGTTATTTTAACACCAATATCTTCTTTAGTAATACCGAGTTCCTTCTCAACTCCAAGTTCTACAGGTAATCCATGCGTATCCCAACCAGCTTTGCGCTTCACTTGAAAACCTTTCATGGTCTTGTAACGTGGAAAAATATCTTTAATAGCTCGCGCTAGTACATGATGAACCCCTGGTAATCCGTTTGCAGATGGAGGGCCCTCAAAAAAGACATAAGGTTCTTTTCCTTCTCTTGTGGTAACACTCTTTTCAAAGATGTTTTTTTCTTCCCAATAGTTGCCAATTTCATCTGCAACTTTTGGCAAGTTAAGTCCTTTATATTCAGGGAACTTTGTACTCATGATATCAAAATTCTTTTGGAGTCGCGAAATTAAGAATTTCTTGCCAAAAGAGGGCTTATATCATAAAAAAAGCAATCGGAATCGATTGCTTTTCTTTGCTAGGGCCATTAACTAATCTTTTGTTAGTAAATTAAATTTTTTGAAAATTAATATGAATAATCCTTATATCTCTTAACATATGATAAAATATAAGTTTTAATCTACAATTTGTATTTAAACCTACGCATCGGACCGGTGCAATATTTAGGTAAGAAGCCATTTAAAATTAAGGAACTAAAATATGGATGTCAGGTGTCTTTTTTTTAATATCTCATAACGCGCCGTTGTTTTTGAGGTGTAGATGATCCATTAACATATTTTCATAAAGAATAAATATACTTTATAGACTTCTATTATAAATATGGCTGATTTCAAATTTAGTCTCAAGGCGCTTTAAAAAGCCTTTAAAATTTATTTTGTATGCTGCCAAATCTACCAATGCTAAACGAGAAAGACAAGAAGGCTCTTCTTTGGTAAATGAAGAAAATAATCCAACAAACGTAAAAGAAGTATCTAAACTTAGCACCTTCTTTTTCAGTCTCTAAGAATACAATTGGCTATTAGTAAATTAGATACAACAAAGAACATTTTATCGCTTTCGATAGCTTGTAACACTGAAGTTTCAAATTGTTTCAACGTTCTAGGAGTCGTCAAACCTTGTAAAACAGAATGTACCTCTTTAGTAATATGGCATTTTGAATATAAAATTTCAAAGTTTAGGTTAACCATAATATAATAAATCTGTATTAGTAAAAAGGTCAATCCTAATTTTACATAGAATTGACCTTTTAATTTAAGATACTTTTAGCTCTTAATAAATACTTAAGATGGTAAGTACAGACGACTCTTTAAATAGTGTAAGCATCGAAATTTAATTATATCACTTCAGTTTAATTAATGATAATTTTTTTTACAATTAGATTATTGTTTTCCCCTTCAACTTTAATAATATAAATACCACTGCATAAGTTTGATAGGTCATATCTCATAATATCTTTGTCATTAAGAGCATTACTTACAAATACAGTCTGGCCGGTAACTGCAAAGACTTCGATTTTTTTTAAGAGTTGATTATAAGGGTTGTTTACAACAATGGATTTAGAATTATTTAAATATTTAATGTCTAATGCATTATTATCTAGATCTAAATTAGATAAGGTTGTTTTAAATGTTAACTGAAACCTACCTGGGAAGTAACCAGAATCCGAAGGGAAAATGTAAGCATCATCGCTTCTAAGATTAAATGTAGTATCTAATAAATTATCGCGTAGTTCCACATTTTGATTACCCATGTTTTCGATACCAACGAGCTCTATGGAATAATCATAACTACCAGACGCTTGAAATACAAGATCAATAATTTTATCCTCAGTTATTGAACTGTAAGCTTGAGAGGTAAAATATTCTCCATTTAAAAATAAATTTAAATCATCCTGCATTAAGGACGCATTTTTAGTATCAAAACCTTCATCATAGTTTTCCGATGTATTGGGGCTAAAGCTAAGATCTAAAATTCGGTTAACCGCTGGACCATTGACATTTGTAAATTCCAAAGTGAAACTTTGTATTGGTTCGTTACTATTGTTTGATTGCCCTTGTACATTTGAAATAGATGCACAAAAAATAAACACAATAAATAACAGAACGTATTTCTTTTTAAGTAGTAGTGTTTTCATAGATTTAGGTTTAATTGGTTAAATAACTAATACTACGTACTAAAACAGAATCTTATTCGAATGGATTAAATTATATCTGAGGAAGGAATTTAATGACCTATAAATAAATCACTCACAATAGTAACTAGGAATCTACAAACAACCACTTTTATTCGTTGAAATGTATATTTTTATCGATAAAGAGTATTTTTTTATAAGAATTAACAGGTGTAGTTAGCGTGATTCTATATCAATTTATTAACTAGATCATCAACTTTAGAAATAAGATGTATTTTAATTTTATAATTGTTAGTACTTATTTTACTGTATTTGGAAATATAGATCGCAGAGAACCCTAGCTTCTCGGCCTCCATAATTCTTTGCTCTACACGCTGAATAGGGCGTATTTCACCAGACAATCCTACCTCTGCAGCAAAACAGACATTATTAGGTAAGGGAATATCCTCATTGGAGGATAAAATAGCTGCAACCACCGCCAAATCTATGGCAGGATCATCCACAGATATTCCACCTGTAATATTTAAGAAGACATCTTTAGCACCAAGTCTAAAACCAGCGCGCTTTTCTAATATTGCCAATAACATATTTAATCGCTTAGCATTAAATCCAGTTGCAGAGCGCTGTGGCGTCCCATAAACGGCAGAACTAACTAAAGCCTGAACTTCAATCATTAAGGGTCTTAACCCCTCAAGTGTTGCAGCAATGGCATTACCTGAAAGTTCACCATCCTTTTCTGAGATTAAAACTTCAGAAGGATTCTTAACTTCGCGTAATCCAGAACCTTGCATTTCATAAATTCCTAATTCATTGGTGGACCCAAAGCGATTTTTATGAGCTCTTAAAATTCTAAACACATGATTTCGGTCTCCTTCAAATTGCAACACAGTATCTACCATGTGTTCTAAAATTTTTGGACCAGCAATATGACCATCTTTAGTGATATGACCTATCAATAGTACAGGTGTCGCACTTTCTTTAGCAAATTTAATAAGCTCAGTTGTGCACTCCTTAATTTGTGAAATACTTCCTGCAGAAGATTCTATGTAGTCACTATGCAGGGTTTGAATTGAGTCAATAATTACCAAATCCGGCTGTAAATTCTGTATTTGCTTAAAAATATTTTGAGTTTTGGTCTCTGTAAGTATAAAGCAGTTATTATCTTCAGGGTCGATGCGCTCAGCACGCATTTTAATCTGTTTTTGACTTTCCTCGCCAGAAATATATAGCGTTTTATATTTTAGCTTAAGTGCTATCTGCAACAGGAGGGTGCTTTTACCGATCCCTGGTTCACCACCCAATAGCGTGAGTGAACCCTTAACCATACCACCACCTAGCACGCGATTAAACTCAGCATCAAACATATCTAATCTTGCTTCTTGCGCTGTATCTATTTCACTTAATTTTAAAGGCTTGGAAATACGTTTTAATTTAGATTCTTGTTGGTGCCAAGTTTGCTTTTCCAACTTCTGAACAACCTCCTCAACAATGGTATTCCATTCTTTACAAGACGTACATTGTCCTTGCCACTTGGAATATTGACTTCCACAATTTTGACAAAAAAAAGTTGTTTTTACTTTGGGCATACTACGACTTAGATTTTACACAAAATCTATTTATTCAGAATCGCTAAATTAAGATATTTTTAGTTGATATCTTTAAACCAATGTGCTATAGCAATTAGTTTTGCAACGGCCAACTTAGAAGGCATATGCGCAGTAAAGAAAGCTCTGAATTTTTTAAATAAAGCTTCAAAAAAATAGTCTGTTGACAAGGTAAGTCTCTTAGTTCTCTTCATTTTCCTCCTCCTCTTCTTCTTCGTCGGTATCTACGACAGTGAGTTCATCTATTTTAGAAAATATAAAATCTCTATTTATATGACGCACATCATTAAGTGATAATGCAGACTCGTATAACTTTTTTGCCTTTTTTATTTTACCTACCTTCTCCGAATATTGCGCTAGATAATAGGTTCCTAGCAATGATTCAGGATTTAATTTTTTTGCGAGTTTCCCAATCATCTCAATAGATTCTAGATCATTTCTTTGCTCTGCAATCTTTACTACCTTTTCAAATTCTTCCTCAGCAATAGGCTTTCTTATTCCAAATAAATCTTCTATACGATCATACCGCTCAATAAGATACTTATCTAATGTACCTTCATATGGAAGTACCTTTTCTTCTAATTCTTTTTCACGAAGTGGTTTATATAATTCAAAAATTTTATCAAATGATTTTGCTATTGCACCATTTACTAAGGTATAATGTGTGTCATTTTTAAAATCATCAAAATAGTAAGTTAGATACTGATTTTGAACTTTTGAAATTTGAGTATTGACATTTAATACTGCGTCTCTTATATATGGTAAATCCTTATCTGAAGTTGCCATATAATAGAATATATGATCCTTAAAAACTTTAAGCCTCTTACCAAGGAAATCTCTAACTGTTCCCGATAAATCCGGACTTATACAGACATAGGCATTAAAAAGTGGATCGTCTTTAAATAAAAAAGCATTAATAAAATTACCCATTAGATCATGTCCAACTGCTACTCTAAACTTGCTAGTATTATATCTCTCATCTAAATATGGAATTAGTTCTTCAGCTACGAAATCGTGAAAACGCAAACCCGAATCTTTGGGTAATCCCGTTACTTCATCACAATATCCATCATGCCGACGCTCGCGCCCTTGAACTACCCCAACAATAATTGAGCTCGGCATATCATCAAAATAGGTCTGAAAATCTACTTGACCAGAAATTGGCTCAAATAAGTAGTCCCCATCAAAAACTATAATTAACGGGTATTTTACGTCGGAAGAAGGATCGTAGTTTTTAGGTAATTTTATTTTTAGTTGTCTGACTGCTTTTAATTTTGAAGAATTAAATTCGTCATAACTAATCTGAGCGAGCATCGACAAACTAAAAAAGCACGTTAAAACTATAAGAATAGTCTTTTTCATGTGTAAGTAGGTTTAGCTTTGGGTTACCAAACTTACTAAAATATCGCCAAATTGTAAATTTTTTTCGACGAAATGCAATTAGTCATTAATTGCATCCTGTACGTCGTACATTTTCTCAAGCATCAATTCTTTATCGATGTATTGGGAAGGCTCTAAAAGTAATCCCGATTTATATCGTAAAAGGGCTTTCTTTAAATTACCCTCTTTTTCATAAAACATACCCATGTAATAGGCGCTAAGCATAGAATTAGGAAACTGTTTGTTAACCAGTTTTGCAAGGTTCTCTAAAGATTCTAAATCATCCTTCTTTTTTGAGGCAGCTGCTATGGCTCTGATATCATTTTCAATGAGCTTTTTTTCAAACCCATAAAAATACTGGATATCATTGTATTTTTTCATCAAGTAGTCGTAAGGTGACCCCTCATAAGGCAGTACTTTTTCATTGTACTCCTTTCCATTTATAGGTTTGTATAAGGCAAATATCTCATTTAGTGCCTTCGGGATTCCACGACCAACTAAAGAGTAATGGTTAGCATCTTCAAAATTATCAAACTTATAATGCAGCTTATCATTTTTAATCGGCTTTAATTTAGCATCGCATTCTATTATGGAATTTCGAAGCACCTTAACATCGGCATCTGCTGTTGCCATATAATAGAAGGTTTCTTGACCCAGAATGGCGAGTCTTTGCTGTAACCTTTCAATCATTTTAGGAGCTAAATCTGGACTCAAACTTATGTAAGCTCTAAACATTGGCTCATCCTTGAAAAGGTAATAATTAATAAAATTTGCACTCAAATCATGACCAACGATTACTCGATATGGTGAAACGTTATAGTTATCCTCTATAAATGGAATTAACTCTGCACCCATAAACTCATAGAATGCAGCACCTTTATCAACTGGGAAACTTGTCTCATCAGCATAATAAAAGTCATCTTCTCTTGTTTCTGCTTGTTTTATTCCAACTATAATACAATCAGGTATATCCTCCCAGTATGCTTGGTAATCAATATTTCCTGCTACAGGTTCAAAAAGATAATCCCCATCTAAAACCATAACTAATGGATAAGTTCTGTCAGCATCTGCATCGTAGTTTCTGGGAAGTTGAATCTTTAATTCTCGTTGTCCTTCCAATTTATAAGAATCGATACTTTCATAAATAGCTTGTGAATACAGACTAAAGCAAACAGTTAAAAGAAGTAAACTGGTGAAAAATTTCTTCATTGGTTGATTAAATTTAGGATAAGACAAGGTAAAAAATATTTCTATAAATTAGTTTTCTTCCTGTTGTAGATTGGCAAGAATAGTAATGACAAACCACCAAACACAATAATAATCAAGGTTTGTGCAGACCACATGATCCATCCAAAAGCTCTACTTGGATCTTCAGAAATACTAAATAATGTAAAGGCAATAACAACAGCTTCTGGAAAGGATCCTATACCGCCATTGGTAGCAGCAATACTAAAACTCGCTAAAATAAATCCAATCAAGACTGTACCTAAAGTTATACCTTGTAATTCTGGTAGCGCCTTGGTCGTAATAAAAAACATGCATAAATACATCACCCAAATGAATACTGTATGGAAGAGAAAAGGCCATTTCTTTTTCATTTTAAAAATACTGAGCGTACCTTCAATAAGACCATTTACAAATTTTTTGACCTTTAAAGCAATCGAAGATGAACTTGTCTTGATAAACAAAAAGAAAATTCCTCCAATGACTATAAGTACAAGTAATCCAATTAACAGTGCAGAAGTATTAAACTTTTCAATAAGAAAATTGTAAATGAAATCAAACTCCAAAACAAGTGCGACTCCAATAATTAAAAGCAACATTATAGTATCCGCAACCCGTTCTGCTACGATTGTTCCCAATCCTTTATCAAATGGCACGCCTTCATAAGTTGAAAGAATTGATGCTCGAGCAACCTCTCCGGCTCTTGGAATAGTTAGATTAATAAGATAAGCAGAATATACAGCCATAAAGCTATTGACTAACTTAGGCTTGTAGCCAAGTGGCTCCGCCATAAACAACCATCTATAGGCTCGTGAAACATGACTTAATACCCCCAGACTTACACCCAAAACAATCCAAAAATAATTAGCATCCTTGAAATATTTAACAAGTGTAGAAATAGAAATTTGAGACAATGAATACCAGACCAAAAGCAAACCTAAGAGTAAGGGTATTATAACCTTTAGGATGGACTTTGATTTACTCAAGTGTTTAATTTAATAAATTGTTTTCCTCATTTGGAAAGACCAATGATGGTTTAAAAACTTTTGCCTCTTCTATATCCATAAAGGCATAAGTAATTAGAATTAAAATATCACCAACTGCAACCCTTCTTGCGGCAGCGCCATTTAAAGTGATTTCACCGCTATTACGAGGACCAGGAATACAATAGGTTTCTAGTCGTTCACCATTATTATTGTTAACAATTTGAACTTTCTCACCTTGTATAATATTTGCAGCATCCATTAAGTCCTCATCGATAGTTATACTACCAATGTAATTAAGGTCTGCACCTGTACATTTTACGCGATGAATTTTAGATTTTACAACTTGAATTTGCATAAGGCAAAGATAATTAATTTAAGGCGATATTATCTATGAGTCTTATATCACCAGCATAAGCAGCTATAAAGGCTCTGTATGTCTTTTGTGTTGATTTTCGTTTAACTGGCTTTAAGGTCATGGTGTCTGCAATAATAAAATATTCCAAATCTAACAATGGTTCTTCTTTAAATGCTTTCTCGACCCATTCCGTCACAACTTTAGCACTTTCTGTGCCAAACTTAATTTTGGCAGTTTGCAATGTTTTAAATATAAATGGTGCTGCAGCTCGATGCTCAGTCGTTAGCCTCGTATTTCTAGAACTCATTGCTAATCCATCATCTGCTCTATGAATTGGACACCCTACAACTTTAACAGGTAAATTATAAAGCTCGGTAAGTTTTTTTATTATTTGCAATTGCTGAAAATCCTTTTCACCAAAATAAGCATACTCGGGTTTTACAATTTCAAATAAGCGCTTAACTATTGTACCAACACCGTCAAAATGCCCTTTTCTAAACGCACCCTCCATTTCATGCTCTAAACCATCGAAAGAAAAAGCCTGAGATGTTACATTGTTACCATAAATATCTTCTACTGCCGGCGCATATACAACGATCTTGGTTTTACTTACGCTTTCTAAGGCCCTAACATCAGCATCTAGTGTTCTTGGATATTTAATTAAATCCTCTCCATTGTCAAATTGAGTAGGATTAACAAAAATACTCACAACCACTAGGTTATTATCCTCTAAACCTTTTTTAACTAAAGACAAATGGCCTTCATGGAGCGCACCCATGGTAGGCACAAATCCTATAGAATCTCCTTTCGATTTAAATTCCTCTAAATAGGAAGATAGCTCGGTTTTATTAAGAAAAATTTTCAATCTAGTAACAAAAAATTAACGGGTGCAAACATAATATTTTACTGGCAATCTGCACAAATTTTTGTAATTTTGCCTGTTTTTTACTTTTAATTTTCAAAAGCAGTAGATTTATGAAAGATAAACGAATATTATATGTGTCGTCGGAAGTTGTTCCTTATTTACCAGAAACTGAGATTTCCTCTATGTCCTTTGAGGCTCCAAGAATGGTGAACAAACAAGGTGGACAGATAAGAATATTTATGCCTCGCTTTGGAAATATTAATGAAAGAAGACATCAATTACATGAAGTCATAAGATTGTCAGGAATCAATTTAGTTATTAATGATTTAGATATGCCTTTAATAATTAAGGTCGCCTCTATTCCAAAGGAAAGAATTCAAGTTTATTTTATAGATAACGAAGAGTATTTTAAACGTAAAGCCACATTAACTGACGAGGACGGTAAGTTGTTTTCTGACAACGATGAACGTGCGATATTTTTTGCTAAAGGAGTTATAGAAACTGTTAAGAAATTAAACTGGGCTCCAGATATCATTCATGTAAATGGCTGGTTAGCATCTTTATTACCGCTGTATTTAAAAGAGTTTTATAAAACAGAACCATTATTTACTGAGAGTAAAATTGTAACTTCGGTATACAATCAAAGCTTTGATGGAACGTTAGATAAAAACATGATTAATAAAATAAAATTTGATGGTTTGGAAGAACAAGCTATAGAAACGCTTAGCAAACCGGATTACATAAATCTAATGAAAGTAGCCATTGATAATTCTGATGCTATTATTAAAGGTTCGGAGTCCTTACCTTCAGAATTAGATACGTATTTAAACGAATTAACAAAACCAGTATTGGATTTTCATTCAATAGAAGAATTTGCTGACCCATATACTGAGTTTTATAAAGAAGCTGTTTTAAACAGTTAATAACTTTTATGAATAAAAATAAGTTTGCCCTTCAAATACTAGTCCTATTATTCATAGTGATTAGTTTCATTGCTTGTGATAAAGATTTCTCTGCTTTAGAATCTGATATAATTAGCTCTGATGTTGCCACTAATTTCGATGTTTTGCAAATGAGTGAAACAAATCCAGAATTTACTGATATCATAACTTATACTGATGTATTAGAACCCGTTCAAACAAATGGACTAAATCTTAATTCTATTGGTATTTATGACGATGTTGCTTACGGAAGAACAACAAATAGTTTTGTTTCTCAGTTAACTACTTCAACGTTTACCTCAGATTTTGGTGAACAAGTAAAAATCGATTCTGTTGTATTATACTTGCGATACTTTAGTTTTATTGAAGATATTGATGACGACGAGAATATTACCTATGAAATTGATTCTGTTTTTGGAAGAGAGCCATTTAGGCTAAGTTTATTTGAGAGCAATTATTTTATTAGAGATTTTGATCCTGATGCTGAATTTGATGAAATTCAGCCTTACTTTTCTAACATGTCGGCATCAACATCAGAAATGATTTCTGAGACCTCACTTGAAGGTGTGGAATTAACTTTTGTTGACTATAACGAAGATACTGGTAATTTTGATCCTATTGATAATACCATCGAAATTTCAGAAGATGGGTATATTTTAACATCTGTTGAAGAAAATGAAGATGGCGAAGAAGAAGTGACATCTCGAAGACAATTTCCTGGGATTAGAGTATTATTAGATACGACATTCTGGCATAACAAAATTATCTCTAAGGCTGGTGATCCTGTTTTAGAAGGGCAAAATGCGTTTTCTGAATATTTTAGAGGTCTATACTTCAAAGCAGAACCTATAAATGATGATGGAAGTTTTATTATCTTCAACACTGCAGGACCTGCTGGACAGACATCAAATATAACTATATATTACACTAGGCTAATTGCAAATTCTGATGAAGAAGATGCTACTGAACAAGCTACATATACCTTGAATTTTGGCCCAAATAATATTAATTTCATTACTAATGAATTCACAACCGTAATAAATGATGGTGATAATGTAAATGGTGATGCTAGATTGTTTCTAAAAGGTGGAGAAGGTGCAGTAGCGAAATTTAAATTATTTAATGGAACTGACCTTGATGACGATGATGACACAATGAATACATTCGAAGCTTGGAAAAGCGACTTTGTTGAAACGGATAGTGAAGGAAAATTTGTCAGGGCTAAACGCATAATTAACGAAGCTAATTTGGTATTTTATGTTGACCAGAATTTAGTAGATGGTGATGAGCCTGATCGCCTCTATTTGTATGATGTAGACAATAAGCAACCTTTAGACGATTATTTCCTTGATATTTCTAATTCTGGTTTACCTTCGCTTTCGAAGACGACTCATCTTGGTCCTTTGGAACGTGTTGATGATGAACCAGATGGCGACGGAATCAGATACAAATTCAGAATCACAGAGCATATAAATAATCTATTATTAAGAGACTCTACCAATGTTGAATTAGGTCTAGCCGTGTCTTTAAACGTTAACATGGAAGAAATAGTTCTTCAAAGACAAGTACAAACCGAAGACAATTCAGAATTTACAGTACCTGTAAGTTCTGTTTTTTCACCAAGAGGGACAGTGTTGCATGGAAACAATACTGAAGACCCAACTAAAAAGGTGTATTTAGAGATATATTACACCGAACCAAATAACTAAAATTTAACCTATGTGCGGAATTGTTGGATATATTGGTCACCGAGAGGCCTATCCTATAATTATTAAAGGTCTCCAGAGACTTGAATATCGTGGATATGATAGTGCTGGTATTGCACTTTACGATGGAAGCGATATCAAGCTATCAAAAACTAAAGGAAAAGTATCAGATTTGAAAGAGCGGTTGGAAGATGAAATTTCAACCCATGGAACATTAGGAATTGGTCATACGCGTTGGGCTACTCATGGTGCACCTAATGATATCAATTCTCACCCTCATTATTCTAACTCAGGTGATCTTGTAATTATTCATAATGGTATCATTGAAAATTATGATTCCCTTAAAAAAGAACTTATCAAGCGTGGATATTCCTTTAAGTCTGATACCGATACAGAAGTATTGGTTAATCTAATTGAAGATGTTAAGCGTAATGAAAATACGAAGCTTGGAAAAGCGGTTCAAACAGCTCTAAATCAGGTTATTGGAGCTTATGCTATAGCTGTTTTCGATAGAAATAAACCAAATGAAATTGTTGTTGCTAAATTAGGAAGCCCCTTGGCAATTGGAATTGGAGAAAATGAATTTTTCATTGCTAGTGATGCTTCTCCGTTCATTGAGTTTACAAAAAATGCTATTTATCTTGAAGATGAAGAATTAGCTATTATAAGACGAGGCAAAGATATTAAAGTAAGAAAAATAAAGAATGACGCCTTAGTAGATCCTTACATACAAGAATTACAACTTAATTTAGAGCAAATAGAAAAAGGTGGTTATGAACACTTTATGTTAAAAGAAATTCATGAACAACCAGAGGCAATTTCCGATACCTTTCGTGGGCGACTTATTAGTAATGAAGCCGTGGTTAAACTTGCAGGTGTTGAAGATAACATGAAAAAGTTTTTGGCTGCTGATCGGATAATTGTAGTTGCTTGTGGAACTTCATGGCATGCAGGATTAGTATCTGAATATATTTTTGAAGATCTCGCAAGAATCCCTGTTGAAGTAGAATATGCTTCAGAGTTTAGATATAGAAATCCGGTTATAACTGAAAACGATATTGTCATTGCAATTTCTCAATCTGGAGAAACAGCAGATACGCTTGCTGCCATAAAATTAGCAAAATCTAAAGGTGCATTTGTTTTTGGGGTTTGCAATGTTGTTGGATCTTCTATTGCTAGAGAAACCGATGCTGGAGCTTACACTCATGCAGGTCCTGAGATAGGTGTAGCATCAACAAAGGCTTTCACCACTCAAATAACTGTTTTGACATTAATGGCATTGAGGTTAGCCAGAGCTAAAGGAACTATTTCGAGTTCCGAATTTAGACACCATTTAATTGAACTAGAAACCATACCAAGTAAAGTTGAGGAAGCATTAAAATCTGATGCATATGTTCAAACTGTGGCTGACATTTATAAGGACGCTACAAATTTCCTTTATTTAGGTCGTGGTTTTAATTTCCCTGTAGCATTAGAGGGTGCACTTAAACTTAAGGAAATTTCATATATACATGCTGAAGGTTATCCTGCTGCAGAAATGAAGCATGGACCTATTGCATTAATTGATGAACAAATGCCTGTTGTTGTGATCGCAACAAAAAAAGGGCATTACGAGAAAGTCGTAAGTAATATTCAAGAAATTAAATCTAGAAAAGGTAAAATAATTGGCATTGTTACTAAGGGAGATAAGAGTGTGAAAGCATTGGCAGACCATGTTATTGAAGTGCCAGAGACTTTAGAATGCCTTTCACCATTATTAACCACAATTCCTCTTCAGTTATTATCTTATCACATAGCTGTAATGCTTGGCAAAAATGTAGACCAACCAAGAAATTTAGCAAAGTCTGTGACGGTAGAATAGCTATTTTTTAGGCTGCAAATATAATAATTAAAAACGCTGTCCTAAGACAGCGTTTTTAATTGTACAATATTTTAGAACATAGTTTTCTTCAGATTTGTAATGAATTGAATCGTAAAGAAAAACTGTATAAATTAAGATTTGAAAGCTACTTTACGTTGTTTGAGAGCAGCATATGTTTCACTTGTTGATTTTAATAGTTCAGGATCACAATCTGAAGTATCTATGGTTTTCTTATTCGCGAAAGGCTTTACATTCGAATAATCAAAACTCATCTTCATTTCAGCTTCCAGATACAACAAGACGTCTTTTGGAGCCTGTAAATAATCTTCATACTCTAAGAGAATAAACTCAGAATCATCTAAGGTTAACAGATACCTATAATAGTTTTGCCAAACGGCTAACCAATAGTCTAGTTTATCGCGATCATATTTAATTTCGGTTGGTTTCTCGTCAAAACTAAACACCTTATGATTACCACCAAATTCATGGTGCGCCAACCAATTCATGTAGGTTTCAATAAAATTATCACGATCATCTTTTTGAAAATCTGAAAATCTCAAATGCTGATTCAAAAGAGAATGCGCATGTTCTTCAGGTTTACGGAACAAAAATATAGCCTTGAAATCTTTGTTATGCGCACGTAATGAAGGATATCTTAGAATGAGGTTATTGTTTTTCGATAAATATAAATGGTTATTACTTAAACGCACCAAAGACTGATACTTCAAATAGTTATCATATACATCCTTATCAATATTGTGCTTGATCAGTGTAGAATCGCCAATAAAACTATCGTTTAAAAATACTTTAAAAAAGTATTCTTCTAGAGCTTCAATGGTATTTAGACCAAACATCATGTTATCACCATGTTTACGTTCTGTAAGTTTAGCCTTTTTAGGATTGTACAATTTTTTCCAAAGGTTTGGCGCTAAAAGAAATGGCATATTAGAATAATCTAAAGAACTAAAACTTCCGGCCTTAAAAAGTTGATCGGTAAGACTGGTTGTACCAGCTCTTGCCAATCCAGAAACAATCACAAAGTTTGAATTAGAAGTGATCTTTTCACCTTTTTTGAATTTCTTATCGAAAGAAAAGAGAAATTTTGATAGATTGTAATTATTCAAAATCAGCTTATGTAAAAGCATTGAGGCTTCAGAATAATTTTCAACTTTCTTCTTTTTCTTCAATAGGAAAGGCAAAATACTTCCGATAGAAAGGCTCACCCAAAACCAGACCGAACTGAAATCAAGCGATTCAAAAGAAACGCCCTTAAAAAAACTGTAAGCCTGTAAGGGAAGTAATGCACCAGCGATGATTATTATAATAGCAATAATCATCTTACCTAAGGAAATAAGTATTCGTTTTAAAGCACCAATTAGATTCTTTTGTTTGATCTGCTCATCTTCCTTTGATAAAACCTCATTGGCAAGTCCAATAGACGCCTCCAGTATCTCAAAAAAAACTTTTCTGAGTACTATGATTAGGGTAGCAAGAAAAACACCTGCTACACCTGCAATTATAAAATAAAGCATTATCCTTTCTTAAATAGATTGCGAAAAAATCGTTTGATAGGAATCCATAACACCACACCAAATGCAAATATTACCAATAGTAATATAAAAATGATGATAAGTAAAGTTCCAAGTCCTAATCCAGGTCCAATATAATTAAGCATGATAGTAGATTTTAAAAGTTTATGTCTGTATATATCGATGTCCAGTTCGGAAGGTAATGATACCCTTCTAGATCACTTTTCAAGGTGGTTTTTAGGACAACGCCATTTTCATTTAACACCCATAAAACTCCAGGTCCTTGTTCTTCAACAAACAAATCTCCATTGGGTAACAATTCATATAAGCCTTCTGCTTCCGTATAAATCTTATTTTTGACGAACTGTTCTTCGTAAAGTGCTTTAAATGAATCCGTTTCAAAGTTATAAATTAGCACATTTGAATGTACTATTTTTCGTTGAATGTCGCCTTTACTTGGTTTAAATTCATATTTATTGAACTTCATATCCATGGCAACAGTGTTATTGTTAAATAACGCTATCGTGCTGTCATTTACAACGTCTACATCATGTTGATAGGTAAACGGCCCTTCAATTACTTTGATTACTTTACCTGTTGAAGGTCTAAATTGAAGTATCGCTGAAAGATGTCTAAAACTCAAGAATACATCACCTCGATTAAAATAACGAGAACTATCAGTAAGTACTGGTGCTACGTCGTTTAAATGAAATGGGTCAGTTACAATACTTCCTCTATTCAAAAATTCTAAAAGGTCATTTTCCTCAAAAATACTTGTCAATGATTTACTGTACAATGTTTTACCAGTTTTGGCGTCAATATTTAATATTAGATCATCTCTGTAATCAATTTTTGAACCATCAACAGCGAGGGTTTTGGGCATTATAATACCATCGTCATGCTTAACACCTGGTGTCCAAATATTACCTTCATGATCAAAATTCATTCCATGATGAAAGATAAAATCTTTGTTATGCCAAACAACATTCGATAAAGAATCTAATCTAATTAGACCAGGTTGTTCATCACATGCAACAATTATACCTCTATTTTTCATTAATTTTGACGGGAAAAGACGATCGTTTTGGCCAACCTTATGATGTTCTGTTAAATATGAGACAGGCAATCTCCACGTTTTTACAATCTCATTGGTTTTAAAATTTTTCAGTTCAATTTTAAAACCATCGCCGCTCCTGTAGGAATAACTACCATATAGATTATAAGTTAAATTATTAATGTCTTTTTGATCACCTTCTTTTGTTTTCAAATAATATTCAGGAGCAACCAAGAAATGGTTGTATGCTGCTTTCATATTAGAAGGTAATTCTGAAAAAGATTTAATAGGTTTAGTTAGGGGACCTAGAGCGCGTTGTCCAAGCGTTATATTTCTTACAACACCACTCCATAACATTAATATAAAAAGACCAATAATGAATAGTGCGAATTTTCTTATTGCTTTCAATGTAGGTTGTTTTTGGTTTTGATTAATAGTTCATCTATTTATGAATTCACAATTATAAGTATAAAAAATATTTTAGCTCAAATTAATCTATGTAATGGTAATTTTCTAAGATATTCTAGCACTATATTTAAAAACTATTATTCATTAAGTCATATTAGTCTAAGCCTTAAACACACAAAATTTGAGAAATTAATAATTATTCGGTCTTATCTTTTAGGAAATATATTATGCGTGCATAATTTTTTGAGAATTTCTTATTTAAATTTCATATATTTAATTAAATTGCTCACCTAATAATAACTAATTCTCTAAAATGAAGACAATCTTAAAAGTTTTTACACTACTTTTTTGTGTGGTATCTTTTGCTCAGACCACTATAAGAGGTAAAATTACAGACAATTCTGGGTTACCCTTACCTGGCGCAAATATTGTCCTAGTAGGTACCAGTTCTGGTACTGTTTCTGATTTTGATGGTAATTATACATTAATTGTAGATCAAGAGCCACCATTTTCAATTCGTGTAAGTTATACAGGTTTTAAAGAACAAACCTTAGAAATAACTACAAATAATCAAACAGTTGATGTTACGCTACTTGAGGGTAATGAGCTGGATGAAGTTGTAATTTCTGCTTCGCGAACACCTGAGCGTATTTTTGAATCTCCAGTCACCGTCGAAAGATTTGGCATAAGAGAAATTAAAAACACCGCTTCACCAGACTTTTATGGTGGGTTAGAAAACCTCAAAGGTGTGGATATCAACACCAATAGTTTGACCTTTAAATCTATTAACACAAGAGGTTTCGCAACATTTGCTAATACCCGATTTATGCAACTAGTCGATGGAATGGATAACTCTGCTCCTGCCCTTAACTTCCCGTTAGGGAACTTATTAGGTATGGTTGAAACCGATGTGCAAAGTGTGGAAATTCTACCTGGTGCATCTTCCGCACTTTATGGTGCAAATGCTTTTAATGGTATCCTATTTATGACCAGTAAAAATCCATTTGACCACCAAGGTGTAAGAGGTTACATCAAACAGGGTATAACCTCTCAAGAAGCTGCAGGTGATAATGAATACACAGATTTAGGGATAAGTTTGGCTCATAAATTCAGCGATAAATTTGCAGCTAAGGTTAACTTTGGTTATCTGAAGGGAACCGACTGGTATGCTAATAATATTGATGACAAAGACATGCGCGGTGGCACAAGAGAATCAAATATTAATTACAATGGTGTCAACGTTTATGGTGATGAAGTTACAACAAATATTAATGATGTAGCGCAGGTGCTCGAAAGTCTAGGATTAGCCCCTTCTGGTTCTTCTGCTTTAGTTCCGTCAGTAGATGTCAGTAGAACAGGATATCAAGAAGCACAGCTAACAGACTATAGTGCAGAGAGCATTAAAGCTGACTGGGGCTTATATTTCCGTCCTTGGGGAAATGATTTCGAAATCCAATACGTAGGTAAAGTTGGTACTGGCTCAACAATTTATCAAGGAGCACAACGTTACCGTATTGATGGTTTCTCTTTGCAGCAGCACAAAATTGAAGTAAAAAATAACAACTTCTTTGTTAGAGGCTATATAACCTCCGATAAAGCTGGTGATACTTACGTAATGGATGTCTTAGGACCTAACCTGTTAAACGCGTGGAAAGACCACACCACATGGTTTGGTGAGTATGTTGGTGAGTATATAGGTCAAACCTTACAAGGAGCCTCAAACGAACAAGCTCACGCTGAGGCAAGAGCTGTGGCTGAAACTGGACGTCCAGACGAAAATTCAGCAGAATTCCAAAACTTATTAAATAGTGTTACATCTGACACTAATTTCTTAACTGGTGCAGGGTTTAAAGATAACTCTAAAATATACCACAGTGATGCTAATTATAATTTTGGTGACATGATTGACTTTGCAGAGATTCAAATAGGTTCCTCTTTTAGAACTTATCGATTGAATTCTTTTGGAACAATTTATGCGGATGCCGAAGGCCCTATCACCTATTCAGAATTGGGAATTTATACACAGTTACAACGTTCATTAGAGCTAAATGAAAGTTTAATACTTAAGTTGACAGGATCTATTAGGTATGATAAATCAGAATTATTTGATGGGTTCTTTTCACCGAGAATATCTGCTGGACTAACAGTTAATGATATCCATAATTTTAGAGCCTCTTTTCAAACAGGATTTAGAAATCCGGATACTCAAGCGTTATATATTGGCTTACAAACTAATGCAGGTACTTTAATTGGTGGTGCTACAGATATCGGTAGTCGCTATGATAGAGATGTCGCTGTAAGTCAGGCTGGTCAAGCTTCAGGACTTCCAGCGATTATAAATCAAAATGGCGCTGCGGCTTACACAAATTCATTTGCTCAAGATCAAGAGGGCAACTTAGTTGTGGGTAATTCAAACTTTACGAAACCGGAACAGGTAAGTTCTTTTGAGCTTGGCTACAGAGGTAAATTAAGTGACTTTATTATTGATGCTTCTGCATATTTCAGTACGTATAATGATTTCTTAGCAAACGAAAATGTTATAGCGCCACTATATGGAAATGTAGATCCTGATGGTGATGGTGTTTTAGACCCTACAAACCCAGAAACACAAAATGCACTATTTGCTTTGCAGAATGGTGATGTTGTAGGTTACCAAACCTATACAAATGCTAATGAAACTGTAAACTCATATGGTGCTGCAGTGTCTGTCTCAACAAAAGTATTAGGCGGTTTTGACTTAAGTGCCAACTACACTTGGGCAAGATTAGATTTTGATGTTGCTGGGAATCCAAATTTTCAAACAAATTTCAACACCCCTGAACATAAGGTAAAGTTAAGTTTTGGTAAGAACGAGTTAATTAAAAACTTAGGTTTTAATGTTGCTTGGCGTTGGAGCGATAATTATTTCTGGGAAGCCTCTTTTGGTAATGGTGAAATTCCTGCTTTTAATGTTTTGGATGCTCAAGTAAACTTTAGAGTACCTAGTTTAAAGTCTAGTATTAAAGTAGGAGCCACGAACCTTCTTGCAGATGAATATTTTACTGCATTTGGAACTGGTTTAATAGGGTCACAATATTATGTAGCCTTAACTATCAATAATCTTTAAAAAAATAAGTAATGAAAAAATTTAAATATTTTGTTTTATCAATACTAGTTTTAGGCTTTGTCTCTTGTGAGAACGAAGAACTAAACGAACTAAGGGATAGAAATAACGGTGAGGACCCCGTATTGTTACCCGAACTTACTGCTGGATCAGCCGACTTCTCAAATTATGTGGCAATAGGACCGTCCTTTACGGCTGGCATTACAGATAACGGGTTATTTATAGCAGCTCAAGAAAATTCTTTTCCAAATATTCTAGCTAATAAATTTGCAAACGCAGGGGGCGGAGTATTTACTCAGCCATGGATGAATGACAATTTTGGTGGTCTTGCGGCTGGTGGAACACGTATCACTGATCCACGATTGGTTTTTGGAGGGGCTGGTCCAGTACCTTTAGAGGCGGTTATTGGACCTGTGACAGTTTCTACTGATATTGTTTTAAATAATCCTACAGGGCCGTTCAATAATTTAGGAATACCTGGTGCTAAAAGTTTTCATTTCCTAGCGCCTGGCTATGGGAATTTCACAAATTTTCCTGCTGCTGCAAACCCATATGCAGTTAGAGTAACAGGTAATACACCAAATGCAACCATATTAGAATTGGCAGTAGCTCAAAATCCATCTTTTTTCACTGCAGATTTAATCGGTGGTAATGATGTTTTAGGTTATGCAACTGCTGGTGGTGATCCAACGTTGAATACGATCACGGACCCATCAACTTTTGAAGCAGCCTTTGGTGCTATTATTTCAGGTCTAACGGCTAATGGTTCTAAAGGAGTGGTAACTAACATTCCTTATGTAGGTAGCTTACCATATTTTACGGCAGTACCTCATAACTCATTAGATCCTTCAAATCCATCTTTTGGTCCGTTAATCCCAACGTTAAATGGAATTTTTGGTCAAATTAATCTGGTATATCAAGCACTAGGACAGCCCGAACGTTCTATTGTATTCTCAGAAACAGCAGCGAGTCCAGTGGTTATTAAAGATGAAAGTTTAACTGATATTTCAGCACAAATGGAAGCTGCTTTTAATGCTAGTCCAACGTTTCCATTCTTTGTACAATCTTTAGGTTTACCAGCATCCGCAGCACCTTTAGTTGCTAATTTATTAGGAGCTACGTATGGTCAATCAAGACAAGCTACAGCAAATGATTTAGTTACTTTACCGAGTGCCTCAGTAATTGGAACTGTAAATAGTAATTTCTTTGCCTTTTTAACTAGTCAAGGTATACCAGCTGAATTAGCTGGACAATTTGCAGTGGAAGGTATAACTTATCCTTTAGATGATAGATGGATTTTATTACCAAGTGAGAATGCTGAAATTATTGCTGCCGTAGATGCTTATAACGATACCATTTCAACAATTGCCAATGCTAACGGGTTGGCATTAGTTGATGTTAACGGAATTCTTACCGAAGCTGCTACCACTGGTATCATCTTTGACGACTACAATTTAAATTCAGATTTAGTATTTGGCGGATTAGTAAGTTTAGACGGTATTCATTTAACGGCTAGAGGATACGCCTTAATGGCTAATAGTTTCTTACAAGCCATCGACGCTACTTATGGTAGTAATTTTGAAGCTTCTGGCAATTTAGCGAAAGCCGCAGATTTCCCTACGAATTATTCACCATTACTTCAATAAGAAAGAATTAGAATTAGTTAAAGAAACACGCTTTCATTAAGCGTGTTTTTTTTATTGAAAAAAGCATCAATTTTTTAAATAATAACTCTATCTTTGCAGCGCGAAAAACGAGCTGTTTTTCATATTTAAATTATTGCAAAACAAAAACATATAAGTAATGTCAAAAGTTACAGGTAAAGTTGCACAAATCGTAGGTCCTGTTATCGATGTTGAATTCGACTCAGGAACAGAACTTCCAAAGATTTATGATTCATTAGAAATTAAAAACCAAGACGGTTCAACCTTAGTATTAGAAGTACAGTCTCACATCGGTGAAGATACTGTAAGAACTATCGCCATGGACTCTTCAGATGGGTTAAGTAGAGGTACAGAAGTTGTTGCTACTGGTGCACCAATCCAGATGCCAATTGGAGAAGATGTTTATGGACGTCTGTTTAATGTAATTGGTGATGCTATCGATGGATTAGGTGATTTACCTAAAGCTGGTGAAGCAGGCTTACCTATTCACAGACAAGCTCCTAAGTTTGAAGAATTATCAACTTCAACAGAAGTTTTATTTACAGGGATTAAAGTAATTGATTTAATTGAGCCTTATGCAAAAGGTGGTAAGATTGGTTTATTTGGTGGTGCTGGTGTAGGTAAAACGGTACTTATTCAGGAGTTAATTAATAATATTGCAAAAGGACACGGTGGACTTTCCGTATTTGCTGGTGTAGGTGAAAGAACACGTGAAGGAAACGATTTACTTCGTGAGATGTTAGAGTCTGGTATTATCAAGTACGGTGATGACTTCATGCATTCTATGGAAGAAGGTGGATGGGATCTTAAGAAAGTAGATAAAACTGCCATGAAGGATTCTAAAGCTACTTTCGTATTTGGTCAGATGAACGAACCTCCTGGGGCACGTGCTCGTGTAGCATTGTCCGGTTTAACTATCGCTGAGTATTTCCGTGATGGAGCTGGTGATGGACAAGGAAAAGATGTATTATTCTTCGTTGATAATATTTTCCGTTTTACACAAGCTGGTTCTGAGGTGTCTGCATTATTAGGTCGTATGCCTTCTGCGGTAGGTTACCAACCAACATTAGCAACTGAGATGGGTGCAATGCAAGAGCGTATTACTTCTACAAAGAAAGGTTCTATTACCTCTGTACAAGCAGTATATGTACCTGCGGATGATTTAACGGATCCTGCTCCTGCGACAACCTTTGCTCACTTGGATGCTACAACTGTATTATCTCGTAAAATTGCAGAGCTAGGTATCTATCCTGCGGTAGATCCATTAGATTCTACATCACGTATTTTAACACCAGAGATTTTAGGTGATGAGCATTATGATTGTGCACAACGTGTTAAGGAGTTATTACAGCGTTATAAAGAATTGCAAGATATTATCGCAATCCTTGGTATGGAAGAATTATCTGAAGAAGATAAGTTAGCGGTTTCAAGAGCAAGACGTGTACAACGTTTCTTATCACAACCATTCCATGTTGCTGAACAATTTACTGGTATACCAGGTGTATTAGTAGATATTAAAGAAACTATTAAAGGATTCAATATGATTATGGACGGTGAGTTAGATCATTTACCAGAAGCTGCATTCAACCTTAAAGGATCAATTGAAGAGGCTATTGAGGCAGGTGAGAAAATGTTAGCTGAAGCCTAATCGAAAATAGAAATTTATGTATTTAGAAATCGTATCGCCAGAAGCTACTTTATTTAGTTCAGAAGTTGATTCTGTAGTTGTTCCAGGTGTAAATGGTGAGTTTGAAATGTTAAAAGATCACGCTCCTATTGTTTCAATCCTATCGGCTGGTACAATTAGAGTTAATACACATACTCAAAGTCATTTAGTCTTTGACGAATTACATGCTCATGTAATTCCACACAATGACGACAACAAAGTATTAACTGTAAAGATTAATTCTGGTACAATAGAAATGAAAGATAATAAGCTAATTATTTTAGCTGATTAATATTTCATTACATGAAAGAAGAAAAAATGCGAAGTATTGTACTTCGCATTTTTTTATTTATAATTCCGTGAAAATTATCCATTGAACTATTCCAACAACCGTAGTTAAAAATAGCTCCATGTCAAAAGTCCTATGACTAATCCTATAGAATGGTCAAAAACTATTAAGAACAACACTAAAACTCGTCCTATAACTAACCTAAAAGAACTGACGTACTTAACATCTTGATTTTCTTTGTCCTTAAAAATTGATGGTTGCTTAGTTGTCTTAATTTAGTTAATACTCTTTAACTTCTTATTAATATATATAAAATAGGACACTGTTTGTCAGGCTATAATAGTTTACTATGTAAGAGATCTGTAAACTCGATTTGAAATACCTTAGATTTTATTCAATATGTTATCCATAACCCATGCTGCTTGGGATGCTGTTTCACCAGTTGAAGGATGTTGTATATCTGAATGTAAGTGCTTAGCCATATTCTCAACATGATACTGTTGAATGTGTTTAGGATTATCTATTTGAAACGTTTCTGAGCGCTTAGAAGTCATTAATTGTATAGGTTCCTCTAAAAAAACTGAAAAAGATAATTCGCCTTCACTCCCTATGATGCGAACTTTATCTTCTCGCTGATAGGTTCCAAAACTCCAAATACCGCTTCCTAAAACTCCAGAGGCATATTCCCATGCGCCTACGATACAATCTTTAGAGGTATATAATTGTTGTTGATTTCTTGAAATACCATCTACTTTAACAACATCACCAAAGAAATAATTAAACAAATCTAACCCATGACTCGCTAAATCATCAAAATAACCTGCTGGTGCAATCTTAGCATCGGTTCGCCAATTATAGTCATCTGATTTATCCAAATCACTTGGTGTACGACTCAAATACCAATGAATATGTCTCACATCGCCTATTGCCTTCTCTTCTAATAATGACTTCACTGTATTAAATCGTGGTAAGGATCTACGGTAATACGCTACAAATAAGGGCAATCCTTTAGCCTTAAATGTATTGGTGATTTCAATACATTCCTCATAACTCGGCGCCATTGGTTTTTCAATACAACATATTTTATGGGCTTGTGCTACCTTCATGGCATAATAATGATGCGTATCTGGTGGTGTAGCGATGTAAACTGCCTCTATTTCAGAATCATTTATCAATTCATCTGCATCATTATAGTAGCGTGGTACATTATGTCTTTCGGCATAATCTTTTGCTAGCTTTAAATTTCGTCGCATAACAGCAACAAGTTCAAAACCTTCGGTCATTTTATAGGCTGGTCCACTTTTGACTTCAGTGACATTGCCACAGCCAATAATTCCCCATTTAATAGTTTTAGCCATTCTATAACTGCTTTACAGCTTCTAATTCTACCTTAAGTTCTTGAAACATGGTCATAATACTACTTAACTTCAGTTCCTTCTCATCGTACTCTTGCGTATTAATACAACATGTAAATTCCCAAAGTTCTAAAATCGTTTCTTTTGACACAAAATAAGGTTTGTAGGATTTATTATCTGAGCTTAATACTAATAAATTCTCATCATCTGTACTATACACACGTTTATAGACCAAACCATCATCCTTTGTTAGAACAATATAGGTTCTACCATTTTTAATATCGTTAATATCCTCCACATACTTTGCCACGACAAAAGCACCATCCTTAACCGGTAACATTGAGTCGCCTTTTATAGGAAAGGCACGGTGTGTTCCCGTAGGCAAAAACGGTAACTTTATTTTTTGAAGTTGTTCAATATATTCCGGATCATCATAACCAGATAAATACCCTGCCGACGCTTTTGCCGGAATGATTTCGATTAAATCTTCATTGTCTTCATTAACCGTTACAGGAAATAAGACACGCTTATTCCCTATCTCAATAAAAGAAGTATCCTTCGCTTTCCGCAAATCTTTACGAACGAGGATGTCTATAGGTATATTAAAATAATTTGACAGATCTATTAAGCGTTCAATTGGTGGCTCACTTCGTCCTTCTTCATAAGATCCTACCATTGAGCGTGTCCATCCTAAATCGTCTGCAAAACGCTCTTGAGATAGCTTCTTTAAAGACCTAAGGTGTTTTATGTTGGCTTGTATTGGCTTCATCGAAATAATTTTAACATCATTTACTACAAATATAAGCAATATATACTACATATAGTAGCTAATTTTGTTGGTCCCATGTATTTAAACTGTCATACATATTACAGCCTGCGTTACGGCACCATAAAACCCGAGCAATTGCTTGCTATTGCTTCAGAAAATAGTGTTCAGACCTTAGCGCTAACCGATATTAATACGACCTCAGCATGCTTAGATATTGTACGGTTATCAAAAAAATACAAGGTAAAACCCGTACTTGGCGTCGACTTTAGAAATAAGGCTGAGCAACAGTTTATTGTCATCGCAAAAAACAACCAAGGCTTTCAAAATATAAACGCATATCTATCAAAATTTCTTCATAATCAAGACTTAAAAATTCCTGAGCAACCTGACGACGTTTTAGAAGATTGTTTTATCGTCTATCCTTACCAAAAAGGAAAGCATTTTAAACTTAAGCAAAACGAATTTTTAGGAATTACACCCAAAGACCTCAACCAATTAAAATTTTCTAAGTGGAATACACACCGAGAGAAATTGGTGGTTTTAAAAACGGTATCTTTTCAAGATAAAAAAGGCTTTAATACACATCGTTTACTCCGCGCTATTGATAATAACACCTTACTGAGTAAACTTCCTAAGTCTGAAGAAGGTCATGAAGACGATACAATGTTATCATATAATGCGTTGTGTGAGCGCTATTCAGAATTCCCAAGCCTCATTAACAATACAGAGAACCTACTAAACCACTGTTCTATTACATTCGATTTTGAGAATCCTACCCCAAAGAATCAACGCTTCTTAACCGAAAATGCCGATACGGACTATGCACTTTTAGAAAAACTGACCTATAAAGGTATTCCTTACCGCTATGGTAACGATGTTGATACTAAAATCTATAATCGTATAGAAAAAGAACTCAATATTATAAAGCAAAAAGGCTTTGTTTCTTACTTTCTAATCAACTGGAAAATCTTAGAGTATGCGCGCAGTAAAGACTACTACTATGTTGGTCGCGGTAGTGGCGCCAATAGTATTATTGCTTACCTATTGCGTATTACAGACGTAGATCCTATTGAACTCGACTTATATTTTGAGCGCTTCATTAATCTCTTTAGACAAAATCCGCCTGATTTTGACATTGATTTCTCGTGGAAAGACAGAGATGATATTACTGAATTTATCTTCAAGACCTTTAAGCATACAGCGCTCATCACAGTCTATAACACCTTTAAATATAGAGCATCTGTTAGAGAATTAGGTAAAGTTTTTGGGCTACCAAAATCTGAAATAGATATGTTGACTCGTGGAAAGTTTGATGTTAAGAAACTCGACCGATTAACGGTATTAGTCCTTAAGTACAGTCAATATATTGAAGGCTTCCCTAATTATTTGGGTATCCATGCAGGTGGTATTCTAATTTCAGAACGACCTATTCACTATTATGGCGCTACGTTTATACCACCAAAAGGATTTCCCACCACGCAATTTGATATGGTTGTTGCCGAAGATATTGGCTTGTATAAATTTGATATTTTAAGTCAGCGTGGTCTTGGTAAAATTAAAGATACCGTAGATATTATAGCCCAAAACTACACTCATCAACCATCCGTAGATATTCATGACATTAAACGTTTTAAAGAAGACGAACGCATAAAGTATTTACTTAAAAATGCTAAAGCTATCGGTTGCTTTTATGTGGAATCACCAGCTATGCGTATGCTTTTAAAAAAATTAAGAGTAGACAACTATTTGGGTTTAGTGGCCGCAAGCTCTGTGATTAGACCTGGTGTTTCAAAATCTGGTATGATGCGCCAATACATTTTACGTTGTCGCCATCCTGAAAAAAGAAAAGATGCGCCTGCTGTGCTCTTAAATATTATGCCAGAAACTTATGGTGTTATGGTCTATCAAGAAGATGTGATAAAAGTAGCACACTATTTTGGCGGACTTACCCTTGGTGAAGCTGATATGCTACGTCGTGGTATGTCTGGTAAGTTTAGATCAAGAACAGAATTCCTGAAAGTAAAACAGCAGTTTTTTGATAATTGCAAAAACGATGGTAAACCATTAGAACTCACAACAGAAATATGGCGCCAGATTGAAAGTTTTGCAGGTTACGCCTTTGCTAAAGGACATTCTGCCTCTTATGCTGTAGAAAGCTACCAAAGTCTCTTTTTAAAAGCCTACTATCCGTTAGAATATATGACGGCTACTATTAATAATTTTGGCGGGTTTTACAGTACGGAACTCTATGTTCATGAAGCGCGGATGCACAATGGTATTATTGAATCCCCTTGTATAAATAACTCATACAATCAAGCGATTATAAGCGGTAAAACCATTTACCTGGGATTCCTGTTTTTGCAATCTTTTGAATCTAAAACCACAGCACGAATTCTAAAAGAACGGGAGCAAAATGGCACTTTTACATCACTTGATGATTTTATAGAACGTGTTCCTATTTCTATAGAACAAATTACCATTTTAATAAAGATCAATGCGTTTCGATTTACAGGAATCAATAAACGTGAATTGTTATGGGAAGCGCATTTAAAAATCAGTAAAACGGTAGTGCAAGACCATGTAGTGACCTTATTTAAAACAAAGCGCATCAATTACAACACACCAGAATTACTAAGCACTGCATTAGAAAATGCCTTTGACGAAATTGAGCTATTAGGGTTCCCACTATGTAACCCATTTTACCTACTCGAAGTGCCTTCAAAAAGCAAACTACGCGCTAAGTGTTTAGAACAACTTGAAGGGAAATATGTTACCATAGAAGGCTATTTGGTGACTACTAAAAACACAAGTACATCTAATGGGAAACGCATGTATTTTGGAACCTTCTTAGATAGAGATGGTGACTTTATAGACACCGTTCATTTTCCACCAATTGCCAGCAAATATCCTTTTAGAGGAAAAGGTGTATACGAAATTACTGGTAAGGTGATGATAGAGTTTGATTGTGTATCTATTGAAGTTTCCAATTTTAAACGTCTTGCAGTCATTGAAGATCCTCGCTATGCTGTAAAATCAGTAAACCCAACATTTCAAAGAAAGAAAAGTTTTAAAGATCTAAAAACTCAATATGAACACCAATAGATCTATCGTACATATGGATTTAGACACTTTTTTTGTGTCTTGTGAGCGTTTATTAGATAGTCGCCTTAATGGCAAACCTGTGCTTATCGGTGGCACGAGTGATAGAGGTGTTGTAGCTTCTTGTAGTTATGAAGCGCGTAAATTTGGTGTCCATTCTGCCATGCCAATGCGTATGGCAAAACAACTGTGTCCAGAGGCTATTGTACTTAGAGGTAACTCTGGTATTTACACTAAGTTTTCACAAAACGTGACTGATGTAATCAAAGAAAGTGTACCACTATATGAAAAAACCTCTATTGATGAATTTTATATAGATCTCACCGGAATGGACAAGTTCTTTGGGTGTCATAAGTTAGCTTCAGAATTACGCCAGCGTATTATCAAAGAAACAGGACTACCTATTTCCTTTGGACTATCTTTAAATAAAACGGTTTCAAAGATTGCAACTGGTGAAGCAAAGCCCAATAACGAAATTAGAATTCTTGCAGGTACTGAAAAACCATTTTTAGCACCACTTTCTGTAAAGAAAATTCCAATGGTAGGTAATGTGACTTATAAAGCACTTTGTGATTTGGGTGTGAAGCACATTAAAACCGTTCAAGATATGCCTATGGAATTAATGCATAAGGTATTGGGTAAAAACGGCCTTTCCATTTGGAAAAAGGCCAATGGTATAGACAATAGTCCTGTAATACAATACCACGAACGCAAATCCATCTCTACTGAGCGTACCTTCGGCCAAGACACCACAAATATTCATAAGCTTAAAGGTCTCGTTATTGCAATGTCAGAAAACCTGGCTTATCAGCTAAGACGTGGTAATAAACTAACGGCCTGTGTTACCTTTAAGATTCGGTATTCCGATTTTCAGACCTATACACAGCAAAAAC
>Ga0189289_10185_pt1 | contig 57150 bp, 50 predicted proteins | sample UW106minimetaG_FD_130313 | JGI IMG/M metagenome (GOLD analysis project Ga0189289, IMG submission 130313) | Marine microbial communities from the Costa Rica Dome - UW106 mini metaG | ecosystem: Environmental > Aquatic > Marine > Oceanic > Photic zone | place: Costa Rica: the Eastern Pacific...
CCGCTGCAGAATGCTAAAATCTTTTCAATCATTATACTCACCATAATATTACCTATACTGCTATTTTTTTTACTTAAAACTATTAACAGGGTGGATACCATTTATTTAAAAAGTACAAAAGAGCGCTTAATCCCTTTAGTGATAAATTGCGTTATAATCACACTTATATTAATTAGAGTTTTAACCCCAAATGAAATAATTGAACTTTATTATTTTTTCTTGGGTATTTTGTACTCAACACTGGCCTGCTTAATAATGGCAATTTTTAAAGTAAAGGCAAGCATACATATGATTGCAGCTTCAGGCTTTTTTATGTTTGCTGTGGCTATTGGAATTCATTTCCAAATTAATATCAATGGAACTATTGCATTAATGATGCTAATTTTAGGAGCTATTGCAACATCAAGATTACACCTTAAGGCGCATACAAATCAAGAGTTGATTATTGGGATTTTTACAGGCCTTTTTCCTCAACTTATCTTAATGAATTATTGGCTATAATATGTAAAACATTAAGCCTAGTTTTAAGGATGACATATCTATAGACTGTCCGTTGAGTTTTGCAGAATCATCAAAAATAGAATTTAAACCATAGTACACGTGGAAATTCCATGTACCATAGCCCGCACTTAGAGTAATTCCGTACTGCAGTTTGTTAAAATCATCTATATTTGACAATTTTACGTTACCATTATCAGAATTTAGTTTTGTGCTATTGTATAAGAGGTATCCAAATTTTACACCAGCATAAATTCGCCAAAAATCATATTCTGCGTATGTAGAAGTTCTCCATCTGATCTCTAAAGGCACTTCGACTAAGTAAGTAGTAAACTTATTCTTTGAAACATTTACTTCTCGCTCATCAATTATATTGTAAACTACAGTATTATTGGCTTCTGTTATAGCAATATTTTGATTGAACGAATTAGAAGACAAACCTAATCCTAAACCAATAGCGAAATTTCTCTTTTCATTTATTGGCATATCTCTTATAAAGCCAAAATGAAAACCTGAGGAAAATCCATTCTGATTTACATTATTAGGCTTTAAATTAAGCAGATTATAAGTAACCGAAACATAAAATTGATCTTCACGATAATTTTTATATAATTCAGACTTATCTGTAAAGTCATTATCTGTTTGAGAATATCCTAAAACACTAAAGAGAATGATGGTATAAAAGCATAGTAACTTCATAAGTTAAAACTACAAAATCTATTATTGAAAGTTAATAAAAAACGCCTTGATTACTCAAGGCGTTTTCAATATAAAATTAAGTTCTAACTTATTCGGTTTTAACATTAGCGATATACATAACTTTTAATGTATTTGCCTTTCTAAGTTCTTGTTTAACATCAGAAACTAAGCCAGCATGCGTGTCTTTATCAACCTTTAATCCAACAACGAATTTAGGTTGCAATTCTTCTGTTAATTCTTGCTGTGCAGCAATAACACTTGGCTTCACTTCATCGACATCAATTATAGCATCATTAAATTGAATTACAGGTTCTGTACCTAATTGCTTAAACTGTGCACTTGGTTTCCCTGCATATATAAAAGCTGTTCTATCTTTTTTTAGCTTTTCTACCTGATCTGCGCTAGGTAAAATATTATCAATCATTAAGCTACTATCTCGCATTACAGTTGCTACCATGAAAAAGAAAAGCAACATAAATACAATATCTGGCAAAGATGCTGTTGAAATCGCTGGTAAGTCCCCTTGTTTTCCTTTTTTAAACTTTGACATAATTGTTTTGTTTTAATTTTTATCTGGTTCTGCTTCAGATAATTTCATCGGATAAAGTTTCTTAATAACTTCTATTCTACCGTTAAGAATAGTGTCTTTACTAAATTGATTCTTCTCCTTTTCATCAAGCATAGCTCGATAGACATTCTCTGCATCTGGATAAAACTTCTTATATAAGCGCTTTGCTTCTCTTTCTCTTAAGAAATTGTAAGCTGCGACCAATTCGTTCTGTACATCCATATACTGCTCATAAGTCGTTTCCCTATCGTGCTTCATAGATATGATGGCTTTATCAGGATGGTCAGATGACGCCGCATCCCTATTTCCTTGACAATAATCACATTTTTGACCTTCAGCGTTTTCACTACCGCCATTATCCAAGAAATCAATTGCTGCTTGTCTTAAATCTTTTAATTCCATCAATTCCTCTTCTACAAGTAATTGATTTTGACGATTTATGTTTACAGTAAAGAGATTTTTCTGCTTGATAATTGGTGGTTCAACTTCTGAATCATCGATAGGTGGCAAACTTCTTAATAACCCTTTATCCTTTTCTATAGTTGTTGTAACTAAGAAGAAGATAAGAAGTAAGAAGGCAATGTCAGCCATTGATCCTGCATTTACTTCTGGTGCTGCTCTTTTTGCCATATCTTATTATTTACTAATTACCTTTTTAACTCCGGAGAAAATCATTGCTAAAGCTGCAACTACAATTAGAATGTAGAATGCTGTAAGTCCTGCTCCAACCATCTGAGATTGTGCGTCAGTAGCAAATCCATCTTCTAATCTGTATTTCAATTCATCTCCGCCTGCCATTACATAGGAGATTATTAGTACAGCAGCAAATGCTCCTACTCCTATTAACGTATTTTTCAGGCCTGCAGTATTTGTAAATAGATTTTTGACAACAAAAACCACTACAAATGCTAGCACTAAACCTAAGATGATGTAAGCTACAGAAGCTATAGGATCAACCAAGCCAGCTTTCTCACCTGTCTCTATTGCTTCATCTCCTGCAGCTATTATTCTCGCTAGGAAAATAACACCTGCTAAGCTTAAAACAATAGCAACTATTTTAAATATTTTGTGTAACATAATCTATTATGGTCTTTATTATTTTTTGTGTTTTACTAGTAAATCCATTAACGTAATGGAAGCATCTTCCATGTCATTTACAATACTATCAATCTTAGCGATAATATAATTGTAGAAGATTTGAAGAATAATAGCCACAATAAGACCGAATACTGTTGTTAAAAGTGCTACTTTAATACCACCTGCTACTAATGATGGTTGCATATCACCTGCAGCCTCAATTTTATCAAAAGCCTTAATCATACCAATTACTGTACCCATGAAACCAAGCATTGGTGCTAATGCTATAAATAATGATATCCATGATACATTCTTTTCTAATTGTCCCATTTGAACTCCACCGTAAGCAACCACTGCTTTTTCAGCGGCATCTATATCCTCATCAGCTCTGTCTAAACCTTGATAGAAAATAGATGCAACAGGACCTTTTGTATTTCTACAAACTTCTTTAGCTGCTTCGATACCACCTGATGAAAGCGCATCTTCGACGTCCTGAGTTAATTTTTTAGAATTGGTAGTTGATAGATTTAAAAAGATAATTCTCTCTATAGCAATAGCTAGTCCAAGAATTAAACATAGTAGTACGATCCCCATAAATCCAGGACCACCCTCGATAAAACGCTTTTTTAATTCTTGATGGAAGCCCAATTCTTCTGCTGGTGCTTCACTCTGAGTCACACTAGTAGTTACTGTCGCTGTTGTAGTGGCTAATGTAGTTGCATTGGCATTAACAGTTCCGATCGCCATTAAACATGTCATGGCAAGGATAGAAAATAATCTTTTCATTGTTATTAATCTTAATTTTATTAGTTAAAGTGTTAAAGATAAAAAAAATAATGTAACATCCTTTTAAAATCTAAGCAGAGAGGAAGGGATTCGAACCCTCGATACCCTTTTGGAGTATACACACTTTCCAGGCGTGCGCCTTCGACCACTCGGCCACCTCTCTTTAAATCTTAAACGTAATTATTACAGTGGTGCCAAATAACAAAAAAAACTTCAAACACTAAAATTTGCACCGTTAATTTTAGGACATTTCACCACGTAATGGCGTTTCATAGATTTCCTTGAAATCTGTAGCGTTGACACCCTCACCTAATAAATACATTAATTTTGTAATGGCAGCCTCGGTGGTTATGTCTTTTCCTGAGATGACTCCTATCGATTTTAGTTGAGAGCTAGTTTCATATTGCCCCATAATTACACTTCCTCCTGAGCATTGCGTAACATTAACAACATGTAACCCATTATCAATGGCGCCTTTCATAAGATCAATAAACCAATCTTCAGTTGTAGCGTTACCAGATCCATAAGTTTCAAGCACTAATCCTTTTAAAGCTTTACTATTTAAAATAGATGCAATATAAGGCTTAGAAATTCCTGGGAAAAGTTTAAGAATACCTACGCTTTTATTCATTTTGGTTCTAACAATTAATCCAGATTCTTCCTCAGTCCTCCACAAATATTCATCATTTACATTTAGATGAACACCAGATTCTGCTAAATTGGGATAATTGAGTGATTCAAACGCTTGAAAATGCTCGGCATTTATTTTGGTTGTTCTATTACCACGATATAACTTGTATTCAAAATAAAGTCCAACTTCTCTAATCACTGGTTCGCCATCCTTTTGTAAGGATGCCATTTGAATTGATGTTATCATATTTTCTTTAGCGTCAGTTCTCAAATCACCTATCGGCAGTTGAGACCCTGTGAAAATAACAGGTTTTGCTAAGTTCTCTAGCATAAAACTTAATGCTGATGCTGAATAACTCATAGTATCACTTCCATGCAAAACAACAAAACCATCAAAATCATGGTAGTTATCTCCAATGACAGCCGCAATATCCGCCCAATACTCTGGATTCATATTTGAAGAATCTATAGGCTCATCAAATGAAATAGTTTCAATTTGACAATCTAACAATCGTAGCTCAGGTATCTTATTAAGAATACTATCAAAATCAAATGCTATTAGTGCACCTGTATTGGGATTTTTTACCATGCCAATAGTACCACCTGTGTATATTAAAAGTATGTTGGGTTTATGCATGATCTAAATACCAAAAATTTGTTTGGAGTTTGCAGTTGTAATTGAAGCAATTTCATCGATACTCACTTTATAAAGTTCTGATAATTTTTCTAAAACTTTAAGGATATACAAACTTTCATTGCGCTTACCTCTGTAAGGTTTTGGTGCCAAGTAAGGTGAATCGGTTTCTAAAACAATATGCTTAAGATCTATTTGATTTATAAATTGATCAATTTTACCATTTTTAAAAGTAACTACTCCACCTATTCCAAGCTTCATATTATGAGAAATTGCTCTTTGAGCTTGCTCTAAAGTACCTGTAAAACAATGAAAAATCCCGAATATACCATCAGACTTTTCAGATTCTAACACCTCAAAAATTTCATCGAATGCCTCCCTGCAATGAATAACAATTGGTAATGAATATTTTTTAGCCAAATTGATTTGGTACCTAAATGCTTCAATTTGAATATCTAAAGTACTCTTATCCCAATACAAATCAATTCCAATTTCACCTACAGCATAAAATGATCTGCTTTCTAACATGTGCTCGACATGGCGTAATTCATCTTTATAATTAGATTTAACATGTGTAGGATGTAAACCCATCATAAGAAATATATTTTCGGGATAGGCTAACTCAAGTTCTAACATGGCATCCGTGTATGTGGAATCTATTGCTGGAATAAAAAAGCGCTTTACGTCAGCATCAATAGCCCTTTCTATTGCTACTGAACGATCCTCTTGAAAGGCTTCACTATACAAGTGCGTATGCGTATCTGTTATAATCATAGCGCAAAAATAACCGTTTAGAGTCTTATATTTACACAAATTCTAAAAATGGATGCACTTAAAGATTTTCTCCTAGCCAAAGGATATTCAAAAATTAAGCTGAAACTTACTAAAACCAACCATTTTGAAATAAAAGCAGCTATAAATGGAGTTAAAGGTCGCTTTATTCTAGATACAGGAGCTTCGAGCAGTTGTGTTGGGTTTGAGGCTATTAACCGATTTAATCTAAAAGTTAAGGATTCTGATATAAAAGCTGTTGGTGCTGGTGCTTCTGATATGTTTACACAAATTTCTAAATCTAATCATTTAAAAATAGGAACTTGGAAGAAAAATAGAATTGCACTTATTCTTTTCAATTTATCTCATGTTAATATGGGATTGATTAACCATAATGCTGATCCTGTAGATGGCATTATTGGAGCGGATGTTCTTAAAAAAGGAAAAGCTATTATTGATTATGAAAAAAAGTACCTCTTTTTAAAACTGAAGGAAGTTTCATCTCCCGAAGATTCTTAGTATATTTAAATCCCTAGTTGAATAATAGTAAAATGAACCCATCATTAATAATCGCTGATGACCACCCCTTGGTACTCAAAGGACTGCAGGAATTTCTGATTGAAAATAATTATAATGTCTTGGCGAGCGCTAAAAATGGAAAACAGGCGTATGCATTAATAAAAGCCCATACTCCAGATATTGCTATTTTAGATATTCGCATGCCATTTTTAACCGGTTTACAGATTGCCGAAAAGTGTAAAAACGAAAACCTTAACACCAAAATCATTCTTATCACCTTTGAGAAAGAAGAGAAAATTTACAACAAAGCAAAAGCGCTAGGTGTCTATGGCTATGTATTGAAAGAATTTGCCCTAGTTGAAATTGAAAATTGCATTACGTCTGTTCTCAAAAACATCCCATATTTTAGTCCTGAATTATTAGCCTACATCCAAGTAAATCAAACCCCAGATAAACTAGGTCTAATTACTAAAACAGAATTAAAAGTATTAAAATTAATCACCCAAAATAAGACTGCGAGAGAAATTGGAGAGAAGTTATTCATATCCCCAAGGACTGTTGAGAAGCATAAAAGCAATATTATCAGGAAGTTAGAGATTGATAAATCACCTAATAGCTTGCTAATTTGGGCAAAGGAAAATGAAAACTATTTATCCTAAAAATACGTAAGGTTACGTATATTATTACATCAAAATATTTCTGAATTTAGCAGTGTTATTAATTAAGGGTTAATAACGAGCTATTAATTAGTTCTTAGGGGATTATAAAGCCTTGGGCGCAAGTCTGAGGCTTTTTCATATTATCTAACAAAAAATACGTAAGGTTACGTATAGTATCACATTATTATTATTCTGAATTTAGCAGCGCTATTAATCAACAATGCCTCAAATTAAATATTCAAAGATTCTGATATTTTGAATGTTAAGAGTCTTTTTTAAAAAATTTTATATGCAACCCACAAAAGATAATATCACAAAAAAAGATAAACTATGCATTATACTTTTAGTAATAAGTTCTATCATAGTAATTTCAGCGAACGTCGCTGTTAATCTTTTTAATTAAGTTAGTTAGAAACTCTTATACGTGTGTGGGAGTAGAAAAGCGCAGTCCTATTAGAATTGCGCTTTTTTTATGTAAATTTTTATTGAATATTACATTTCTAAGGCCATAATTGGATTGTTACTCATTAACAATTCAACTGGATTTTCTAGTGCCTCCTTAACCGCTACAAGGAAACCTACAGATTCTTTTCCGTCAATTATTCTATGATCGTAAGATAAGGCCACATACATGATTGGCCTAATTTCTACTTTACCATCTACTGCAACTGGACGTTCCACAATATTATGCATTCCCAAAATACCACTTTGAGGAGGATTGATAATTGGTGTAGATAACATACTACCAAAAACACCACCATTTGAAATGGTAAATGTTCCACCAGTCATTTCATCAACTGTAATTTGACCATCTCTTGCCCTTAATGCTAAACGTTTAACTTCTGACTCTACTCCTCTAAACGTTAAATTTTCTGCATTCCTAATGACTGGAACCATTAATCCTTTAGGACCAGAAACGGCAATACTGATATCACAAAAATCGTAAGAAATCATTTCCTTACCATCTATCATTGAATTCACTGCAGGATACATCTTTAATGCCCGTACTACTGCAAGTGTAAAGAAACTCATGAAACCAAGACTCACACCGTGCTTGGCTTTAAATTCTTCTTTATATTGTTTACGTAAGTCAAAAATTGGTGTCATATCAACCTCATTAAATGTGGTTAACATTGCCGTTGTATTTTTAGCCTCAACTAAACGCTCTGCAACTTTACGACGTAACATTGACATCTTACTTCGTGAAGTTCCACGACTTCCTCCTGAAGGAGTACCCATTGATGGTGTTGCCTTAACAGCATCGTTTTTTGTTATGCGTCCATCTCTCCCTGTTCCAGAAACTGAGCTTGACTCTATACCCTTTTCTTCTAAAATCTTTTTAGCTGCTGGACTTGGCGTTCCTGTAGCATAAGTTTTGGATTCAGTAGCTACAGGTTTTACGTCTTCTTTAGGAGCTTCAGCCTTTGCTTCTTCTTTAGCCGGAGCATCAGAACTCCCTTCAGGTTTTTCAGCACTAGTATCGATTAAACAAACAATAGCGCCAACCTCAACTGCATCTCCTTCTTCAGCTTTTAAAGTTATAGTTCCACTCGCTTCAGCTGGTAACTCTAAGGTTGCTTTATCACTATCGACTTCTGCAATAGCTTGATCCTTCTCCACATAATCTCCATCTTGGACTAACCATTCTGCAATTTCTACCTCAGTAATTGATTCGCCTGGTGAAGGCACTTTCATTTCTAAAATCATGGGCTTTATTATTTAAGCTCTATTTTGAGTTGTATTTATTTAATTTCTTTGATTACTTTTTGATTTATCAAAAACGTAATCTATTACTTGTTGATGTCTAATTTTTGATCTTACAGCGCTTCCTGCTGCAGGAGCTCCATATGGTCTTCTACTAGCAGCTCTCCATCCTCTTGCTTCTTCTAAATGCATGAGCATGTGACTATATGCTCCCATATTACGAGGCTCTTCCTGTGCCCAAACTATATCATCTGCATTTTTATACTTTTTAATAACTGCTCTAATATCTTCTACAGGTAATGGAAATAGTTGCTCAATTCTTACTAAGGCCATATCGTCTTTACCTAATTTTTCTTGCTCCTCTAATAAATCATAATAAAACTTTCCAGTAACAAAAACTAGGGTTTTAACCTTGGTTGGTTTGGCTTTTTCATCATCTATTAACATTTGAAAACCACCATTAGTAAATTCATCTACAGTTGATATTACCTTTGGATGACGCAACAAACTCTTTGGTGTAAAAACAACCAATGGTTTTCTGTATTTGGCTTTCATTTGCTTGCGCAGTAAATGAAACATATTGGCCGGAGTTGTACAATCTGCAACAAACATATTATCTTTTGCACATACCTGAAGATAACGTTCCATTCTACCAGAAGAATGTTCCGCTCCCTGACCTTCATAGCCATGAGGCAGCAACATAACAAGACCATTCGACGTTTTCCATTTATCCTCGCCAGAAGAAATGTATTGGTCGATCATAATTTGAGCACCATTACTAAAGTCTCCAAATTGTGCTTCCCAAATTGTTAAAGTATTTGGACTTGCCATAGCATATCCATAATCGAAACCAACAACACCATACTCTGATAGAAGTGAATTAAAGACATTAAACTGTCCTTGATTTTCGTCTACGTTCTTTAGCAATATAATTTCTTCCTCACTATCTTCAACTTTGACCACAGCATGCCTGTGAGAAAACGTACCACGTTCTACATCTTGCCCTGATATCCTTACATTAAATCCTTCAGCCAGAAGTGTACCATATGCTAAATGTTCGGCCATGGCCCAATCTAATCGGTCCTCATCGAACATCTTTTGTCGGGATTCTACCAATCGCTGGATTTTTCTTATAAACTTTTTATCTTTAGGTAAGTTAGATATTACTTTAGTAACATCTGCCAATAATTCTTTAGACACTTTCGTTTCTACCGGCTTCATCATTTCTTTTTCATCTACACGTGCAAAATCTTTCCATTGCTCATGCATAAAAGGCGAAATGACGGTCTTCTCAATCTTACGAGAATCCTCAAGCTTTTCCTCTAATTTATCTTTGTATTCCTTTTCAATTTTAGTGACATGGTCTTTATCAATAATGCCTTCAGCAATTAATCGCTCAGCATAGATGTCTCTTGGATTTTTATGCTTGGCGATGGCTTGATATAATAAAGGTTGTGTGAACTTTGGTTCATCTCCTTCATTATGGCCATACTTTCGGTAACCCAATAAATCAATAAATACATCACGCTTAAACTTCATTCTAAAATGTAAGGCAAATAAGGTTGCATGCACTACCGACTCGGCATCATCTGCATTTACGTGTAGCACTGGTGACAAGGTCACTTTACCGACATCTGTACAATAGGTACTGGATCTACCATCTAAATAATTGGTCGTAAACCCAATCTGATTATTAACAACAATATGAATCGTACCATTTGTTTTGTACCCATCCAACTGTGCCATCTGAACGACCTCATACACTAATCCTTGACCGGCAATAGCAGCATCCCCGTGAACTACTATAGGTAATACTTGAGAGGCGTCTTCTATCTCATTTTTATCCTGTTTTGCACGCGAAATCCCTTCAACAACAGCACCTACCGTCTCGAGGTGCGAAGGGTTTGGAGCAATACTTAAATTAATTTTCTTACCAGAGTCTGTCTCACGGTCACTAGTCCAACCTAAATGGTATTTAACATCACCATCAAATACTTTTTCTTCGTAGTCTTTTCCATCGAACTCACTAAAAATATCTTTAGCTGATTTTCCGAAAATATTTGTAAGTGTACTCAAACGGCCACGATGAGCCATACCCATTACAAACTCTTTAACGCCGTATTCAGCAGCCGTTTCAATCATGGCATCCAAAGCTGGAATCAAAGATTCATTCCCTTCTAAAGAAAAGCGTTTTTGACCAACATATTTTGTGTGTAAAAAATTCTCGAAAGAAACAGCTTCATTTAACTTTCTTAAAATATTTTTCTTCTCATCCGCAGAAAATTGGGGATGATTATCATTTATATTTAATTTTTTCTGTATCCAATCAATCTCTTCAGGCTTTCGAATGTACATATATTCAACACCAATTGAATCGCAATAAATACGTTCTAAATGATCTATTATAACCTGTAAGGTCTTAGCACCTATTCCAATTATTTCTCCAGCAGAAAAAACAGTATTTAAATCACTTTTTGATAACCCGAAATTCTCAATCTCTAATGTTGGCGCATATTTACGTCTTGCACGAACAGGATTTGTTTTTGTAAACAAATGTCCTCGGCTTCTGTAACCGTCTATAAGTTTAACAACCTGAAATTCCTTTTGAAGTTGTTCAGGTATTTGCGTAGAAACACCTTCAACAATTTCACCCTCCATGCCATAGTGCTCTGAGCCAAAATCATACCCTTGAAAAAAGGCGCGCCAGCTTGGTTCTATAGTATCGGGATTTTTTAAGTATTGGTCGTATAAATCAGCAAAATATGCTGTATGTGCAGCGTTGAGAAAGGAATATTTATCCATTACTTTTTATAAACCATTGTCGTTTCAACAAAATTTCTTCAAAAATACAACTTTTAACAAAAATAGCCTTGGTTTTATTATATTTATAACAATTAGAAAACAACCCTTTTTACCGTTAAAAATACAGTCATGAAATATTCCGCAAAACTGATAATTGGCATGACCTTTTTGCTTTCTGCAAGCTATTCTAGCTTGGCTCAAAATGACACAATTAAAGACCATAATTTTTGGAATAATGTTCAGTTTGGTGGCGGTATTGGACTTAATTTTGGAAATGGTTTTTTTAGCGGCACATTAGCACCTGCTGCCATCTACCGCCATAACGAGTATGTCTCATCAGGAATTGGTCTGAATTTTCAATACAGTTCCCAGCGTGATACTTTTAAGTCTACGGTTTTAGGAGGTAGTGTTATTGGATTATTTAATCCGTTCCAAGAACTCCAAATTTCAACCGAGTTCGAACAGCTTTATGTTAATAGAGATTTTGACGAACAATTTGTAGCTAATGCAGACGATAACTATTGGTATCCAGCATTATTTCTTGGTATTGGTTATCGCAATAGAAATATGACCTTTGGGGTTAGGTATGATGTCCTATATGACCAAGATAAAAGCATCCTAAATCAAGCGTGGATGCCCTTTGTAAGATTTTGGTTTTAGGAGTATTTAGATTTAAACCACACTTTTTGCCACTCGCGTTGAAGAATTAAAAAGGTAATATCTTCTGAAAGCAGAACCATATCGCGACCATCTAAAGCTTGTACCGTTTTTTCTGACACATCGACTTGATAAAGTAAATTGAGGTAATCTGAAAATTTATTGTGAAGTAAATCTAAAACCATATCCTTGAGCACCAATTTTAAACTCAAAGGATTCGTTTCTTCACTAAATTCCAAGTCAATATTGGCAAGAAGCAAATCTTTATTTAATTGAATAATTAGCTTTTTATAAAGCTGAAGTTGCGTCGCCTGAGCAATAAGATCTTCAAAATAAAGCGGCAGTTTCATTAGACGCGTCTATTCATTAGTTGTTCACCAAAACGTTGAAGTATTTTTTTCTTTTTGTAAGTGATGTTTAAGCCGTTTAGAACTGAAAAAGCCTTGTCTGTATACGCTTTAACCGCACTTTGAGTCGCTTTAGCTGCACCCGAGTCTATAAATAATTGCTTTACTTCCTCTACCTTTTTATCAGCGGAAAGCATATCATCTGAAATAGTATTCAACAAGTTCTTTCTCTGGTATTCAGTTCCCAATTCCATGGTTTTAAGATAGAGATACGTTTTTTTATGCTCTATAATATCTCCTCCTACTTGTTTTCCAAATGTTTCTGGATCACCAAACGCATCTAAGTAATCATCCTGTAACTGGAAAGCAATTCCCAAATAACGCCCAAAATCATAAATGGTCTCTTGATCTTCAGTTGAAGCTTCAGCTACAATAGCACCCATTTTCATTGCTGCACCAACCAAAACGGCAGTTTTGTATTCAATCATTTTTAAATATTCTGAGATTGTAACATCACTTCTTGTTTCAAAATCGATATCATATTGCTGACCCTCACAGACTTCTAATGCCGTTTTACTGAATAACTTGGCTAAGGCTTGAAAAATTTGTGGTTCATAATTTTCAAATAACTGATAGGCCAAAATAAGCATAGCATCGCCAGACAGTATTCCAGTGTTTAAATCCCACTTTTCGTGAACAGTAGGCTTACCTCTTCGTAATGGTGCGTCATCCATAATGTCATCATGGATTAATGAAAAATTATGAAACACCTCAATAGATAAGGCAGCATTCATAGCGTTATCCGCAGCTGTCCCAAAAATTTCTGAGGTCATTAACGTCAAAACAGGACGCAGCCGTTTTCCGCCGAGTTTTAAGATATAATTTATTGGCTCGTAAAGATTTTTAGGCTCTTTGGCAAGGGCGAAATCCTCTAAATAGGTTATAAAAGACTTTTGGTAGGCTTCAATGTTTTGCATAAAACAAAAATAACCTTTACTCCTTTTTGAAGCTAATGTTACCTGTGTTAAATAATTACTAAAACTATGGAAACTTTTATTGTTTTTAAAGTTTCCATACGTACATTTGCGGACTGATTATGAGAGATAAAATAATACACAAATCAACAGAGCTGTTTCTTACACTTGGTTTTAAAAGTGTAACCATGGATGATATTGCCAACGAACTTGGAATCTCTAAAAAAACCATATATGTGCATTTTAGTAATAAAACAAAGTTGGTTGAAGCAGTGACATTTCATCTATTTGATACGATTTGTGATGGTATTGATGATATTTGCGATAATGCACCAAATCCCATTGAAGAATTGTATTCCATTAAAATGTTTGTGATGCAACATTTAAAGAATGAAAAAACCTCACCACAGTATCAGTTAAAGAAGTACTATCCTTTGATACACAGTCAATTAAAGTTTAAGCAGTTTGAAAAAATGCATAATTCGGTACAAGAGAGTCTACAACAAGGAGTAAATACTGGAGTATTTAGAGATAATATTGATGTTAATTTTATTTCAAGAATGTATTTCACTGGGATGACAGGCATTAAGGATAATATGTTCTTTCCACCTGAAGAATTTAACATGGAATATCTAATGGAAAGCTACCTAGAATACCACTTAAGAGCCATTGTAACGGAGAAAGGTTTTACCATATTAAATCAGTTTATAACAGAAAATCAATCATAAATATAAATCATGAAAAATACAGCAATTTTTCTATTACTAATCACCATTAGTTTTGGTTTTGCTCAAGATGTCCCGTCTACCTTTACATTGCAAGAAGCCATAGACTATGCACTAGAAAATAATCGACAAGCTAAGAATGCCTCTAGAGACATTGAAGCGGCAAAACAGCAAAAATGGGAAACAACAGCAACTGGATTACCCCAAATTAACGCCACAGTTAATTATCAAAACTTTTTAAAACAACAAGTATCCTTATTACCAAATGCCTTTTTTGATCCTTTTAGTCAGATCAGAAACCTAGATGAATATTATAGTGAATTGTCATCACCAACAGGTATTCCTGAAATTGAACCCGGTTTCACTGAGGTAATTTTTGGCACAAAGCAAAACGTCAATGCCACAGCAACTGTAAGTCAGCTATTATTTGACGGTTCCTATCTAGTTGGTCTTCAATCGGCAAAAGTATTTTTAGAAATTTCGAAGAATGCCAAAGACAAGACCGATCTTGAAGTTAGAAAGGGGGTTATAAATGCTTATGGCAATGTACTCTTATCTGAGGAGAGCGTTTTAATTTATGAAAAAAATATTACCGTACTTCAAAAGAACTTAGACGAAACAACCAAAATTTTTGAAAACGGTTTAGAAGAAGAAGAAAGTGTTGAGCAATTACAAATAACACTTTCCAACCTTGAAAGTAACTTAAATAATGCTAAAAGATTACGTGGTATAGCCTATCAAATGTTCAATATTACACTAGGTATTGATTATAATGCGGATGTTATCTTATCTGAAAATTTAGAGGACCTAACTCAAAAGAATATTTCATTAGAACCTTTAACCCAAGACAGTGATGTAACTGAAACCTTAGATTATAAAATAGCGGAAAATGATCGTAAATCTAAAGAACTCTTGTTAAAACTTGAAAAAAGTAAAGCCTTACCGCAATTAAGCGCCTTTATTAATGGAGGTTATTTAGGATTTTCAGATGAATTTACCTTCTTTGAAAATCAACAAGATTGGGCTGGATTTTCGTCTTTTGGTTTTAATTTAAACCTACCTATTTTTAGTTCGGGAGGTCGAAGTGCAGCTACACAGCGCGCTAAAATTAATCTTGAAAAATCTAAAGATGATCTTACTGAAACAGAGCAGCGTTTAAAGCTTGAAATTGCAACGGCCAAAAGCAACTACAAATTTGCAACTGAGGATTACTTTAACAAAAAACAAAATTTAGCTCTGGCCGAACGCATAGAACTTAAAAATGAAACAAAATTTTTTGAAGGTATAGGTTCGAGTTTCGAATTAAGGCAAGCTCAGACTCAACTTTATACTGCACAACAAGAGTTGTTACAAACTATGCTGAATGTTATTAGTAGTAAAGCAGAACTAGAAACCATTACAAACAACACATCCAACTTTTAAAAATCAATTGAAAATGAAAAATATAATCAAACTAAGCATTGTAATCTTATTGTTAGTTTCATGTGCAGGAGATAACAAATCGATGGCAGTAGAAGATTTAGTTTCCTCTGGCAGCTTAGAGCAGTTACGTGCAAAAAAGACAGAATTAAGTGGGCAGCAACAACAAATAGACGCGCAATTAAAGGCCTTGGATGAGAAAATAAACGAACTAAACCCACAGTTAAAAGTACCATTAGTTACAACCATTACCACCAAAGAAATAAAATTTGAACATTTTGTTGAACTTCAGGGTAATGTTATGACTAAACAGAACATTGTTATCCATCCTGAGTACTCTGGTGTGCTAACTAAAGTGTATGTTCAAAAAGGAGAAACCGTTAGAAAAGGACAAGCGCTTGCAAAAATTGACGATGGTGGCTTAGGACAGCAACTCGCTCAAATGCAGATTCAAGCAGATTTAGCAAAAACAACTTTTGATCGTCAGAAACGTCTTTGGGATCAAAAAATAGGAAGCGAAATTCAATATTTGCAAGCAAAATCTAACTACGAGGCTCAACAAAAAGCTATTGCCCAAATGCAAAAGCAAATTGGTAAAACCATTGTTAGAGCACCATTCTCTGGAACTATTGATGATGTTATTACCGAACAAGGAACTGTTGTAAGTCCTGGACAATCCCAATTATTTAGGTTAGTAAATCTTGGTTCAATGTACATTGAAACAGATGTTCCTGAAAGTTATTTAACCAATGTTACCGTTGGAAAAAATGTTGAAGTAAATTTCCCAGTATTAAACAAAAACCTCACTGCTACAGTGCGCCAAGCAGGGAACTTTATTAACCCTGCCAATAGAACGTTTAAGGTTGAAATCGGAATTCCAAATAAAGACAAAAGTATAAAACCCAACCTTACGGCTAAACTTCGAATTAATGATTACACCAATGAAAAAGCCATTTTAATTCCGCAAAGTATTATTTCAGAAAATGCTGATGGAGAACAATACGTGTATATCGCAACAGCTAAAAACAAGAGTATTGCAACAGTAAGTCGAGTCATCATTACTACTGGTAAAACACGAGGCGATGATATTGAAGTATTAACAGGTCTTGACAATGGCGCACAGATCATTGAAGAAGGGGCGCGAAGCGTTAAAGATGGACAAGAAGTTAAGATTCTTGAGGTAGAGTAAAACTAATTAATCAAAAAAGTCTATTAACATGACTGATAAACTAAAAAAAGTATATAAAGAATTTCACTTGGCATCCTGGGCAATTAATAATAAAACTACAATGTATGTGCTTATTGCAGTGATATTAATTCTAGGTACATCTGCCTACAGATCTATGCCAAGAGAAAATTTCCCTGAAATTAAGGAAACCAAAATTTACATCAGTACAATTTTTCCTGGAAACACTGCAGAAGATATTGAAAAACTGATTACAACACCGATTGAAGACAAAATTAAAACAGTAAGTAATGTTATTGAGATTAAATCTACATCACTCGAAGATTATTCAAGTATTGCAGTAGAATTTGATGAAAATATTACTGTAGAAGCCGCCAAACAAAAAATAAAGGATGAAGTTGATGTGGAAACATCAAGTGAGGATTGGCCAACATTTAACGGAGCTAAGGTTCAGCCTAATATTTTTGACCTCAGCATGTCCGAAGAAATGCCAATTCTTAATATTAATATCTCCGGAGACTATCCTGTCGATAAACTTAAATCATATGGAGAATATTTAGAAGATAAAATCGAAAGTCTTCCCGAAATAAAAGCTGTTGATATTCGTGGCGCTCAGGATAAAGAGGTTGAAGTTGCTGTTGACATCTATAAAATGATGGCAGCTAGAGTAAGTTTTAATGACATTACTAACTCTATTGCTAATGAGAATATGACCATATCTGCTGGAAATTTAATTTCGAGTGGACAACGAAGAACCATCCGTGTTATAGGTGAAATTGACACACCAAATGAACTCAAATCTTTTGTTGTAAAATCTGAGAATGGAAATGCGATCTACTTAAAAGATATTGCACAAATTAACTTCAGAGATGAGGATAAAACAACCTACGCCAGAGAGTTTGGTGATGCTGTTGTAATGTTGGACGTTAAAAAACGTTCTGGAAAAAATATGGTTGCCGCAGCAGATCAAATAAAGATCATCGTAGAAGAAGCCATTAATGATTACTTCCCAGCAGATTTAAGCGTAACCGTTTCAAATGACCAATCTGCTAAAACTATAGGGCAGGTAGATGACTTAGTCAATAATATCATTTTCGGAATTATCCTCGTTGTAACAGTTTTAATGTTTTTCCTAGGATTTAAAAATGCACTTTTTGTTGGGTTTGCTATCCCCATGTCCATGTTTATGTCCTTAATGATTCTAAATCTTTTAGGCTACACTATGAATACCATGATCTTATTTGGTTTAATTATGGGTCTTGGGATGTTAGTCGATAATGGAATTGTGGTGGTTGAAAATGTGTATCGCCTCATGGACCAAGAAGGCATGAGTCGAATGGAAGCCGCCAAAAAAGGGATTGGTGAAATTGCATTCCCAATTATCATCTCTACAGCAACGACTGTCGCAGCATTTATTCCATTAGGTTTATGGCCAGGTGTTATGGGACAGTTCATGAAATATTTCCCAATTACGCTATCTGTAGTGCTTGGCTCATCCCTATTTGTAGCGATCTTTTTCAACTCTGTGCTAGTATCGCGATACATGTCTACAGAAGACAAAGAAATGACCTTAAAACAAATCATTTCAATTTCTGCAGTTGTAGGTCTTATTGGATTACTCATCATTATTGTTGGTGGAGAATACAGAGCCTTAGGCAGTGTTATGGTGGTAACTGTAATTTTATTATGGGCGTATCGTCTGTTCTTAAGAAGCTGGGCAAATGGATTCCAAAACAAAATCCTCCCTCGTTGGGAACGTTTTTATGAGCACATATTAAGAGGTGCACTTAAAGGAGGGAAGCCAATTGCAATTACCATTGTAACCTTCATATTATTATTTATGGCATTTGGAGGCTTCGGTGCTTCTGTAGGTAGCCAACGTACTAAAGTGGAATTTTTTCCTGATAATACCCCGAACCAAATTATTGTTTATATAGAGTATCCAGAAGGCACGGACATTAAGAAAACAAACGCCATCACAAAAGAAGTAGAACAACGTGTTTATACAATTATTAATGAAGAGGCCTATAAGCATCAAGATTATAATTTCTTAACAGAGAGTGCTGTGTCTCAAGTTGGGGAAGGGTCTGGTAACCCCATGACAGATGGAGGTTCTCAGGCAGAAATGCCACATCGCGGCAAGATTACGGCGACGATGCGGGAGTTTAAATTTAGAAAAGGTTCCGATAGTAATGAGTTGTATAAAAAGGTTCAGGAAAGTCTAAAAGACGTATACCCTGGAGTCACCATTTCTGTGGAAAAAGATCCAGTTGGACCACCTGCTGGAGCACCAATTAATTTAGAATTAACAGGTGAAGATTATGCAGAGTTAATTACTACTGCAGAAAAAATGCGTGACTATATTAATTCTAAAAGTATTGCTGGAATAGATGAGCTTAAAATAGATGTTAACCGTTCCAAACCTTCAATGCAAGTTGTTGTCGATAGAGAAAAGGCTGGTGCGTTAGGAGTATCTGCAGGACAAGTAGGGCAACAATTACGTAATGCTGTATTTGGCGCTAAAGCTGGCATCTACAAAGAAGGAGGTGAAGACTATGACATCTACGTAAGATTTAATGAAGAAAATCGCTATAACAACAGTGCTATATTCAATCAGAAAATAACGTTTAGAGATATGGCATCAGGACGTATTAAGGAAATCCCTGTTTCTGCTTTGGCGTCGCAAAGAAACACCTCTGGATTTAGTGCTATAAAACACCGAAATACAAAACGTGTGGTAACGCTGTACTCGGCATTAGCGCCTGGTTATACTGATGCGGCAGCAATTGTTTCTGACGTTCAGGCTGTGATGGAAAACTTTAAAGAACAACCGTCAAGTGTTTCTGTTGACTATACAGGGCAGATTGAAGAACAGAACAAGCAGATGTCATTTTTAATGGGTGCATTTTTTGCTGGACTAGGATTAATTTTCTTCATATTAATCTTCCAATTTAACTCTGTATCCAAGCCTGCAATTATTATGCTTGCTATTTTCCTAAGTTTAATTGGTGTATTTGGAGGTTTAATAATTACAGGCTCAGCATTCGTAATCATGATGACCATGATGGGTATAATATCTCTTGCTGGAATTGTAGTAAATAATGGTGTAGTACTTTTAGATTACACGCAACTATTAATAGACCGTAAAAAAGTTGAGAACGATCTCGACGGTTCAGCCTACCTTCAAAAAGCGGATCTTTTAGAAGCTATTATCAAAGGAGGTAAAGCACGCCTTAGACCAGTTTTACTAACTGCAATTACTACAATTTTGGGTCTTATTCCGTTGGCTACTGGACTAAACATCAACTTCTTTACCCTGTTTAGTGAGTTTAATCCAAATATTTATGTCGGTGGTGATAATGTCATTTTCTGGGGACCTTTGGCATGGACAGTCATCTATGGATTATTCATAGCAACATTCCTTACATTAATCGTAGTTCCAATCTTATTTTATTTAGTGACACGACTAAAAATGCGTTTGTATAAAAATAGAGTAGGATTAATAACAATGAGGGAGGAAACTGAAGAACATATTCAACTAGATGACCATATTCAACTAGCCTTGGACAAATAATAAACTTTATATATTCATTTTTATAAAGTGATTAATAGCGAGAAAAGCCTCAACAATAGTTGGGGCTTTTTAAGTAATTATCCTTTAAGTTGATTAAATTTGCAGGATTAATTTTTGAATATGTATAGAAGTCATAATTGCGGTGAATTACGAGCTGCTCACAATAATAAAGAAGTTACTTTAGCTGGTTGGGTTCAAGGTGTAAGAGATAAAGGATTTATGATCTATGTCGATCTGAGAGATCGATATGGAATTACGCAATTGTATTTTGATGAGGATCAGTCTGCGAAAGACCTTATGCAAAAGGCTCAGAAGTTAGGACGTGAATTTGTAATTCAAGTAAAAGGTAAGGTTCAAGAACGCGCTTCAAAAAATCCTAATATTCCAACAGGAGATATTGAAGTATTGGTTTCAGAGTTAAACATTCTAAACAATTCAATTGTACCACCATTTACTATCGAGGACGACACTGATGGTGGAGATGATTTACGTATGAAATACCGTTATCTCGATATTCGTCGTAATCCAGTAAAAGAAAGTTTAATCTTTAGACATAAAGTTGCACAAGCTGTCCGTAATTATTTATCTAGTGATGGTTTTATTGAGGTAGAAACACCCTATCTCATTAAATCTACTCCAGAAGGCGCACGCGATTTTGTGGTACCATCACGAATGAACGAAGGTCAGTTTTATGCGCTACCACAATCACCACAGACCTTTAAGCAACTGCTTATGGTTGGTGGATTGGACAAATACTTTCAAATTGTAAAGTGTTTCAGAGATGAAGACTTACGTGCTGATCGCCAACCAGAGTTCACACAAATAGACTGTGAAATGGCTTTTGTAGAGCAAGAAGATATCTTAAATACGTTTGAAGGTTTAACTCGTCATCTATTAAAAGAAATTAATGGTGTTGAGGTAGACAAATTCCCTAGAATGCTATATGACGACGCCATGCGCTTATATGGTAACGACAAACCAGACATTCGTTTTGGGATGCAATTTGGAGCGCTAAACGAGGTTGTAAAACACAAAGAATTTAATGTGTTTAACACTGCAGAACTCGTTATAGGCATCGCTGTTCCTGGCGGAAATTCTTATACGAGAAAAGAAATTGACAAACTCATTGATTGGGTGAAACGTCCACAAGTAGGAGCTTTAGGAATGGTTTATTGTAGATGTAACGATGATGGTACTTTTAAATCATCCGTTGACAAATTTTATGACCAAGAAGATTTAGCAAAGTGGGCACAAGTTACTGGCGCAAAAGCAGGAGATCTTATTTGTGTACTTTCTGGAGAAACCAATAAAGTGCGTGCGCAATTAAGTGCCTTACGTATGGAATTGGCTGAGCGTCTAGGTTTACGTAAGCCAAATGAATTTGCACCACTTTGGGTTATGGACTTTCCGCTTTTAGAGTGGGATGAAGAGACAGAACGTTATCATGCCATGCATCATCCGTTTACTTCTCCAAAACCAGGTCAACTAGAGCTGTTAGACTCAAAACCAGGTGAGGTTAAAGCCAATGCTTATGATTTAGTTTTAAATGGCAATGAAATTGGTGGTGGATCAATCCGTATTCATGATAAAGCCACACAAGCGGTTATGCTAAAACATCTTGGGTTCTCGGATGAAGAGGCTAGAGCACAATTTGGCTTTTTAATGGATGCCTTTGAATATGGCGCTCCTCCTCACGGCGGCATTGCGTTTGGACTTGATAGATTAGTTGCAATTTTAGGAGGGCAAGAAACAATTAGAGATTTTATTGCTTTTCCAAAGAATAACTCAGGGCGTGATGTTATGATAGATGCACCTGCGCCTATAGATGAAGAACAGCTCGATGAGCTCAATCTTAAGTTGAATTTAAAATCATAACTATCAAATCCTGCTTCTTGCAGGATTTTTTGTTAGATTTAAGCAATGCCAACGGAATCAAAATTTTTTAAACGCTTGCTCATTTGGAGGCATAAGCACATATCAGAGAAAAATTTTGTCTTTTTACTAAGTCTAATTATTGGATTACTTGCTGGACTTATCTCGGTGTTTATTAAAAACATCACCTTCGCCATTGAAGCAGTTTTTGAACAGGGTATTATTCATTCAGAAAATAGTATTTATTTTATTTTACCAATTATTGGGTTATTCCTTGTCTATCTGTTTGCAAAGTATATTTCAAAGCAACCAAGTGAACACGCTATACCCTCTATTTTATATGCTTTATCTAAACGCGATGGCATTATTAGTAAGCGTAAAACCTATTTACCTTTAATAACCGCACCACTTACTGTAGGATTTGGAGGGTCGGTTGGATTATTAGGGCCAGCCATTCTATCGGCATCTGCTTTAAGTTCAAATCTAAGTCGGCTTTTACATATAGATCGGAAGATGCGTAGTTTACTTATAGCATGTGCGGCAGCAGGTGCTATAGCATCCATTTTTAAATCACCTATAGCCGCTATTATTTTCGCTATCGAAGTTTTTAGTCTCGACTTAACCTTCGCATCTTTATTACCCTTGCTCATGGCATCAGTTTCATCAGTAATAACATCCTATTTTTTCTTAGGAGACTCTGTTCTGTTCGATTTTAATGTTACTGACCGTTTCGCAATTAAAGACACTTTATTTTATTTACTATTAGGTATTGCAACTGGAACAGCCTCTATTTATTTCTCGAAAATTTACTTTGGAGTTACATCGATATTCAACAGAATCAAATCCACAAGATATAAACTAATTGTAGGTGGTTTGGCAATTGGTATTATGCTTTTCTTTATCCCGCCACTTTATGGTGAAGGTTTTGGATTTATAAATAATCTCATGCTTGGAAATGATATTGAAGCCTTAGGCAATACTCCTTTTGATAAACATTTGGACAATATCTGGATTGTAATAGGATTATTATTTGGAATCACCATTTTTAAAGCGATTGCCATGACCACAACCTTTGCTGCAGGTGGTACCGGTGGAATTATTATCCCGACATTAGTTATGGGTAGTGCTCTTGGTAATGTTGTTGCTAAGGTTATTAATAATTGTGGTTTAGGGTTTAATGTATCTGAAGCCAATTTTACTTTAATTGGCATGGCTGGACTAATTGCTGGTGTATTACATGCGCCTTTAACTGCTATATTCTTAATTGCTGAAATCACTGGAGGTTACGAACTATTCGTACCACTAATGATTACAGCATCTATGTCATTTATTATAAATAAAAATGGTTTGGACCATACGATCTATACCAAAGAGCTTTTAGAAAGAGGTGCTTTAATAACTCAAAACAAAGACAAAAGTATACTTACTCTAATGAAACTAGATACGGTTATAGAACAAAATTTTATAAAGTTACAGCCTAGCATGACCTTAGGGGAAATGCTCAAAGAAGGGGTTTCTAAGTCAAATAGAAATTTGTTCCCTATTACGGATAGTAAGGATAATTTAGTGGGCATTATTTTACTTGATCATATACGACCTGTGATGTTTGAGCAGGCACTTTATAATTCAACAACAGTAGAAACCTTTATGCAAAGGCCACCTGAAATTATCTATTATGATGAAGACTCTATGGAACGGGTAATGACAAAATTTCAAACCTCGGGTGCATGGAATTTACCTGTAATTAAAAATAACAAATACTATGGATTTATTTCTAAATCCAAATTACTCACCGCCTATCGTAAAGAATTGATTAATTTTACATCATAAAACGTACCTTCAAATGAAACCAATTCATAGTGTTACTCTAATTGCTTTTATTGCTTCTATTGGGAGTATATTTTGCGGCTTTATTCTAGAGGTTGAGTACTCACAAAAACTCATCGGCTTTGGAGTGCTAGGTTTATTTTTAGTGGTTTTCCCATTATTTTCTTATTACCGATGGAAAGGAAAAAACGTTAATGATTACATGTTAACCAAGGAAAATCTTGAAAAAATGCGTGAAAATCAGAAGCAGAACGAACATTAAGAAAATGTAACTTTTTGAAATAAAAGACGTTATTTCCTTTGATTGAAATAATAAGCCTTACCTTTACACTTTAATTTTTATTTATTTATAATGACTGGAACAGTTAAATTTTTCAATGATTCCAAGGGATTTGGATTCATTACCAACAAGGAAACAGGCAAAGACATCTTTGTGCATGTATCAAATCTAAACGGTATCGAATTACGCGAAGGCGATAATGTAGAGTATACAGAAGAAGAAGGAAGAAAAGGCATGGTAGCTGCAAATGTGCAAGTACTATAACTATATAGCTTACAAGTTTCAACGCCCAACAATAGTTGGGCGTTTTTTATTTAATTAAGATTGCGTTTTTCTATAAAAAAGCGTTTCAACAAGGTTGACGCTTCATCCGCAAGAACACCACTAACAACTTTCGTCTTTGGATGTAATTTAGTTCCTAGAGTATTATAACCGCGTTGCTCATCAGAAGCCGCGTAAACGAGTTTGGAGATTTGGCTCCAATACAAAGCACCAGCACACATCTGGCATGGCTCCAAGGTTACATACAAAGTACAATTGGTTAAATATTTTCCTCCCAAAAAATTTGCTGCCGAAGTTATTGCTTGCATTTCGGCATGTGCAGTAACATCGTTCAATAATTCAGTAAGGTTATGTGTCCTTGCAATGATCCTGTCTTTCACAACAATAACAGCACCAACAGGAATTTCGCCCTTTTCATAAGCTACTTCCGCTTCTTGTAATGCTTTCCGCATGAAGTATGTGTCATCAAAAGGGCTAATCATATTTTAAAACACCTTAGTTCTTAATAACTTTTTCTACAAAATTGAAGTTCTCACCACTGATTGATAAAATATAAATACCATCTTGGAGATTCGCAGTATTAATTGAAATAGTATCAATTAAATTACGCTTTATGTTCAGTACCTCTCTTCCATTCAAATCTGTTAGTTTAATCGTCGCATTTCCTAAACTAACCTTTGTCGAAATAGACAATTCTGTTTGTGTTGGATTAGGATACACTTCTAAAGTATTACTAGAAAACTCTTCAACACTTAAACTAGAACAATTTGCTAAGGATGGATCTGTACTTGGTGGCACTGAAAAATCTTCTACCTGATCTGATCTAGAACCCGATGAACCTTGTGTAGCATTCAGTCCAAGTCCTCGGGCAGCGAACACTTCCCAAATCATACATTGATCTTCTCCTCCCATAGCCGCGTCTGCAGCTAATAGTGCATCTCGTCCATCTATAAATCCTGGCTGACATGGTTGAAGCTTTAAACCATCTGTAACCAGCTGGATTACTTTGTTATTTCCACCTGTTCCGTTATAAAGATCAGGATCAAATCCATATTTATCAATGTACGCCCATGTTAAATCCCACAAAACAGTGGCCCAAACAAATCCAACACCATGTGGTACGGATAACCCAGGGTTATTTGTATCGCCGTACGTAAATCCATTAACAACTAAATCTGGACTGTAGCGTGCAGGTCTAATACCACCTCCAGTAGTTGGCTGGCTAACTGCGAATGTTCCTATACCTCTTGCATCACCAGGTGAATCAGATGCACTCATAGTTATCATTAATCCGAACCAATCAGACCATCCTTCACCCATTTGTTCTTCATTAAACAGACAACCTGCAGCACCTGCTCCACCAGTCAATCTTGTTGAAATTCCATGGCCATATTCATGTGCAACAATACCATTATCAAAATCACCATCAATTAAAAATGGACCATTATTTGCTAAAGTTGCAGACAGGGTTTGTCCTCCTAATAAGGCTGCTATAATGGCTTCACCATCAGTTTGATTTACCATAATTGAAGGAATCGTAACTTGATTTCCAACGGCACCACCACCCATAGTAATGGTAGCACCAGGTTCATTATTAACAATCACAGCTGCAACAGCTCCGGCATTTTCAGCAGCTCTTACTTTAAAACCAAATTCGCAAGAACCCCTTCTTATAACCGCAATACTACCATTTAAGGCTCCTGTATTGGTCAATGGATCACAAGCATCATTTACATCTGGAGTAAAGTCTGAGGCAAGTGTTAAATTAGCTGTAATTGGTGTGGTTGTTAATCCACTTCCAAATGTGGCTTCACTACCGTCATAACTTCCTGCCACAGTTCCATTATTAATGGTTAGAGGTTCATTTAATCCCCCTGACGGTGTCCATAAGAACATTGTCATCGTTGGATTTTGCCCATCAGGTGGAGTTCCGAAAGTAGCATTGTTTTGCCCGCTTCCATCTTGAGCATCTGCATTAACAGAATCACTACCAACACCCATTCCTGTATAATTTGTTTCTTGGAAATTTCCTGATGCTTCGTCAAAACCATAATGATGCCAGATATCATGCATCATATTATTGGTATAAAACAGATTTGTAACCGAAACATCTTCATAATTTTCAGGTGGTTGATTTATATCTAAAGGAAAATCGAAGTTTAAAGCATTTGTTCCATCAGGTGAAAAACCAATTGTAAACGGTAAACCATCTCTATCTTCTTGAGCCCACACATTGTTACCTCTAGTTACTGTATGCTCTGGTCCTGCAATACCGTTAGTATCATGCCACCCAAATGGAGAGGCAGACGGACTTGCTGGATTAACAACTATTTGACGAGAACCATGATTAGGACTTTCGACTGGGAGTGCAAATACGTTATACCTTGCTCCATCAACTAACATTGAAGAGGAGGAATTGACAAGATCGAAAAAGTTCGTATCTATCTCTTGCCTTTCATGTGTATGAGGCTCACCAAAATCGCAACTCAACACTAAATTATTTACATCAAGTAACTCACTAGTCGCTGCATCTATTCTGGCACTGTACCAATGGGTATTATCACTTGCGTAAATAATGACGTCCCAAGCTAATTTTAATTGGTCATTTACTTGAGCATAAACCAGTTCTACAGGAATATTCCTAGTTGATACATTTCCATTAGAAAATTCATAGGCATAACCTTCTTTAGAAAGTTGCGTTAAATTCTCAGGCGTACCAAGTCCAAAATGGCTTGCTAGGGTCTGAATGGCAGATGCTGGAGTTAATTGAGGGGCATTTGAATTAGCCTTTGCAGAAATATCAGAAATTAATCGATTTGCATAATACTGGATCGCACGATCTTTAATAGCAACCGTAGAAATAGCATTGTAAATTCTAATCCCTTCATAGGCTTGATTAATATAGACATACGTCAAACCATTACTTCTAGAGTAAGATTTATTATTAATTACAATTTCTTCAAAATCTTTAGTGTCTAAATTCATCTCTCCTTTATGTTCATCTAAATAGGACGCAATAATCGCCTCTATTTCTGAGAGTTGTAAATTATTCTGACTGTAAACAAACGAAGATGTTAATGAAAGACATAAAAAGGTCTGTAGAAGGTATTTTCTAATCATAGCAATTTAAATAATGTTTAATTAATAATGTATGTCGAAGTGACAGCACATTATATACAATTTGTTTTTTTCAAAAATAAGGAATCATTAAGGAATTATAAAATATTACCACTATTACCTAATGAATTGAAAATTATATACAAGTTTTATTGAATTCGTGATAAAATAGAATTGCTCATTACTAAATAAAGTCTTACCAAATTCTGTCTTTTTAAATTTAAAAGAGCCTTACCTTTACAAGGTGGAATTTTCAGGCTTAGAACATATAAATTTTCCTAAGGATCTTCGCAAGATCAATATAAAAGAGCTCCCTAATGTTGCTCAAGAACTGCGTGATTTTATAATAAATATCGTCGCAACTAAAGAAGGTCATCTAGGAGCGAGCTTAGGTGTTGTTGAGTTGACTGTAGCATTACATTATGTTTTTAATACCCCAAATGATCTTCTTGTTTGGGATGTTGGTCACCAAGCTTACGGCCACAAAATATTAACTGGACGTAAACATGTCTTCGAAACCAATAGACAACTTAATGGTATTAGCGGCTTTCCAAAACGTGAAGAAAGTGAATACGATACTTTTGGTGTTGGTCATTCCTCAACAGCAATTTCTGCCGCATTAGGTATGGCCATCGCCTCTAAGCTTAAAGGCGAAGCCAGAAAACATCATATTGCTGTGGTTGGTGACGCATCAATAGCTAGTGGTATGGCCTTTGAAGGTTTAAACCATGCCGGAGTAACAAATGCTAACTTACTTGTTATATTAAATGATAATGCTATTGGTATTGATCCGAGTGTAGGTGCTTTAAAACAATATTTAACCAACGTAAAAAAAGGCACACAAAAACAAGACAATATTTTTGAGGCTTTAAATTTTAGCTATTCAGGCCCTATTGATGGTCATGATCTACCGCTGTTGATTTCAGAACTTGAACGATTAAAAAATATTCAAGGCCCAAAATTTCTTCATGTCATAACAACTAAAGGAAAGGGCTTAAAGCAGGCCGAAGAAAATCAAGTAAAATATCATGCGCCAGGTAAATTTGATGCTAATACTGGTGAATTGATTCCTAAATCAAACACTGGGCAACCATCAAAATATCAAGATGTCTTTGGAGAAACCATTGTAGAACTTGCTTTAAAAAATGAGCGTATTATTGGTATAACACCTGCTATGCCAACAGGGAGTTCTTTAAAATTTATGATGGATAAAATTCCTGATCGTGCTTTTGATGTTGGCATTGCAGAACAACATGCTGTTACATTAGCCGCAGGAATGGCGACGCAAGGATTGATACCGTTTTGCAATATTTACTCCACTTTTTTACAAAGAGCTTACGATCAAGTTATTCATGACGTCGCCTTACAGAAGTTACCTGTTGTATTTTGTTTAGATAGAGCTGGTTTAGTAGGTGAAGATGGAGCAACACATCATGGAGTATTTGATTTGGCTTATCTTAATTGTATACCGAATATGATCATTTTTGCGCCAAGAGACGCTATCGCCTTAAGAAATATGATGTATACGGCTCAGTTAGGTATTGACTTTCCTATTGCTATTCGTTATCCAAGAGGAAAAGGTCATGTCTTAAATTGGAAGGTTCCATTTAAAAAGCTTGAAATAGGAAAAGGTGAACGTTTAAAAGAGGGACATGACATGGCTATACTGTCTGTTGGAACCATTGCAAAAAATATTGAAGATGCCATTGTAGACGTTGATGTTTCTCATTACGACTTGCAATTTGTTAAACCTTTGGATGAAAAACTATTACATCATATCTGTAGCTCTTATAGCATCATAATAACTGTAGAAGATGGTACTATAAAAGGTGGCTTTGGAAGTTCCGTATTAGAATTTGCCAACAAAAACAACTACAAGCTTCCCGTACATATCCTTGGTATAAAAGATAATTTTGTTGAGCATGGTACGGTGGCTCAACTTCAAGAAAGTCAAGCATTAAGCGTTTTAGCAATTAGACAAAAAGTTGAAGCCTTACTCCTCCTTCTCAACAATAGCTAAATCAGTTTGCTGCTCTATCTGATCGACTTGAGCTGCTTCTGGAATAGACGGCTGTTTTTGAGTATTCGAAATATCATCTAGCATCAATAGGCAAGTCAAGACAACCATAAAAATGACTAAGCCCCCAAGTATATTATTTTTCATAAGTAGGTTTTTAAAGCTGATTATGAGATAAATAAAAACAATATGTCGTTAAAAAACAAATTTAATCGATGAAACACACTTATAAAACCTGCCCTTTTAGCTTTTGATGCAAGAGCATGGCATTTGTATCGGATAGTTTAGAGATGTGCAAACATACCGAAAGTAGATTATCGTAAAGGGATTCTTGCTGAAGATTTACCGTCTCTGGTAATAGGTTTAATAACAGATAATCGTAATCTGATATCCGATTTAAATAGCAATGATGCGCTAATCTTCCATAGGTATTTAACAACTGATTTAAAATTTCATATCCTGCAATTTCCTTATCAATCACCTCCTTAGAACGGTAAACGTTCTTGATACTTAATTGAATAATATCAGCAATCTGAGCTTTGTATTGACTCACATCAAGTAAAGCGGTTTCAAATTGTCCAGATAATATGGCCTCTTCGTGTTTCATAAAGATTGAAACTGCTTCATCAATTAATGTACTAATGGCCAGAGCACGCAAATAACTCACACGTTCTTGCGTTGTGCTTAAGGCATTGTAATTCTCAGTAATAATTTTACCCTTAACTAACTTTATTAAATATTCCAAGGCGTAATCTTCATCTATAAGACCAAGGTTTATACCATCTTCAAAATCAATAATTGTGTAGCAAATGTCATCTGCAGCTTCCACCAAATAAGCCAGTGGATGTCTATTGTAATTGATATGCTCACGACTTCTACTAATTAAACCTAATTCCTGAGCTACTTCCAAAAACATGTCTTTTTCACTTTGGAAAAAACCATACTTTTTATCTACAATATGCGATGTTGGCTTCTTGGGTAAGGATGCTTTAGGATACTTCATAAAAGCACCAAGTGTAGCATAACTTAAACGCAGCCCACCTGTTCTTCCTGCTCGACTCTCAGTTAAAATTTTAAACCCATTAGCATTGCCTTCAAAATCACATAAATCTTGGTATTCTTTGTCTGTTAACTGGGTTTTAAATTTTGCACCTTCACCATTTTTAAAATAGGCACCAATAGCGTTTTCACCAGAATGTCCAAACGGAGGATTTCCAATATCATGTGCTAATGCTGCAGCAGCCACAATAGCACCAAAATCATTCATTTTATAGCCGTGTACATTCTCTAAATGTGGGTGTTTTTGCAGTAACAGCTTACCAACCTTACGTCCTAAAGAACGGCCAACAACGCTTACTTCTAAACTATGCGTAAGTCGCGTGTGTACAAAATCAGTTTTAGATAATGGGACAACTTGCGTCTTATCTTGAAGACTTCTAAACTCAGAAGAGAAAATTATACGGTCGTAATCTACCTCAAATCCTAGGCGCGTTTCATCCTGTTCTTTTCTAATCCTTTTATTGGTATCGCCAAATCGTTTTAGTGAGAGTAGTTGTTCCCAATGCATTGTCTAAAATTTATACCCTGCAAGATAAATAATTTGATATAGAATCGACTAGTAAATTCTAGGTCCAAATACCTTAATTCTAATGTTAACAAATTGTTTCCTTAACATAAATACGCTTAATACTCAGCTAACAGTATACTAACCTTTTCATTACAAATCTTTAATTATTGTGTAACCTCATTTAAAGAATATGAGAGTTTCTTTGCAGCATCATAAAAACTAAAATTTGTTTATTAAAAATTAACCCAATGAAAAAATTACTTTCAATTACGTTAATCCTTTCAGCATTAGTATTAACTGGATGCTTTAAAGATGATGATGCTCCCCTTATCATTGAAACTTCAAGTACTACTATTATAAATAATGAAAACCCAGACGGTGGAGGCGAAACTTGTCCTGTTATTGCAGTTACTGGTGAAATCGCAGATGGTACTGTATGGACAAATGACAATATCTATCAATTAAACCAAAAAGTAGTTGTACCTGCTGGTGCAACGTTAACTATTAATCCTGGCACTATAATTAAAGGGTCTTCGGGAACAGGTTCTTTAGCTTCTGCTTTAATCGTTGCTAGAGATGGTACATTAAATGCAAATGGAACTGCAGATGAGCCAATCATTTTCACGTCTACTCAAGATAATATTACTTGTGGTCAGACTGCAGGAACAAACTTAGACCAAGACGATAGAGGTCTTTGGGGCGGCTTAATTGTATTAGGAAACGCACCATGTTCATTTTCTGGTGATATCTTAGAAGCTCAAATCGAAGGTATTCCTGCTGATGATTCATTTGGTCTTTACGGTGGATCTGTTGCTAATGACAGTTCAGGAAGTATGAGATATATTTCTATCCGTCATGGTGGTGCTTTAATCGGTGAAGGAAATGAAATTAATGGTTTAACATTAGGTGGTGTTGGATCTGGAACAATCATAGATAACATTGAAGTAGTTGCAAACGTTGATGACGGCATTGAATTCTTTGGTGGTACCTGTGACGCTTCTAACTTATTAGTTTGGGCACAAGGTGATGACGCTATCGATATTGACCAAGCATATTCTGGAACTATTGACAATGCTGTTGTAGTCTTAGGAGATATTTCTGACCACGCTTTTGAAATTGACGGACCAGAAGGAACTGGGTCAGGTTTGTTTACTTTAAGAAACGCTACTATCATTGGTAACACTACTACTGCAAATGGTGAATATGCCGACTACAGAAGTAATGCTCAAGGTTTGACTGAAAATGTTTATGCCTACGGATTTAAAGATTCATCAGACGTTGAATTGGATAACGATGGTGTAGCTACAAACTATAATAATGGTGACTTAACATTTGGACCATGGGAAATCGTTTTACCTGCTGGTGTAACAAATGTAACTGAAATCTTTGTAAACAAAGCAGAAAGTGTAACGGTAACTGGTTTTGGTTCTACTGCAACTGCTGTTACAGAAGGTGCTCAAACAATTGGAGCAATAACTTCTAACCTAAGCTGGACCTTCTCTAATGTAGCAGGTGGTTTAGGATTCTAAAAAACACTTTTCATTCATAAATAAAAATCTACTGCCTACGATGTAGGCAGTAGATTAATACCATATTATATGAAACATATATTAAAAGCTTTAGCGCTTATTATATTTCTTTCTTCTACTACTTCGATTTTTTCTCAAGGAAAAATTTCGGGTACTGTTATAGATGGAGAATTCAATGAGCCTTTAGCCTTTGCCAATATTGTTGTTAAAGGAACAAGTAAAGGCGATAGCGCTGATTTTGACGGTAAATATGAGCTAGAAATTGAAGCAGGAACTTATACTTTGGTATTTTCGTTTGTTGGTTATATTACAAAAGAAATAACCGACGTTGTTGTAAATGAAGGTGAAGTAGTAACTCTAGATGTTGTTTTAGAAACTAATTCTTTAGATGCTGTTGTAATCACAACAACTACAAAACGAAATACCGAAAACGCTGTTCTAAGCATTCAGAAAAAATCCGTTGTAGTTTTAGACGGATTGTCTGCACAAGCGATTAAAAATTCAGGTGCTGGTAATGTTGCCAGTGCAGTCAAGGCTGTTCCTGGTGTATCGATTCAAGGGGATAAATATGTCTTTGTACGAGGTTTAGGAGACCGATATACAAAATCTATTTTAAACGGCATTGACATTCCTGGTTTAGACCCAGATAGAAATACTATTCAGATGGATTTATTTCCTACCAACATTCTTGACAATGTAATTGTATTAAAGTCGGCCTCTGCTGAATATCCAGCGGATTTTACTGGAGGTATTGTCAATATTGTAACTAGAGATTTTCCTAGTAAAGCAGAATATTCGATTTCATTAGGAAATGGTTATAATCCAGATATGCACTTTAATGACAATTATTTAACTTCTGAAGGAAGTGATACAGATTGGTTAGGTTTTGATGATGGAAAACGCAACTTGCCTGTAAATCGTTATCAATTTGAAGAAGGAGTCTTAGGGGACGGTGTTAATACAGAAACGTTAACTAATTTAACAAATAGTTTTGAAAAGGAACTAGCTGCAAAACGTGAGCGTAGTGGTATGAACTTCGATTTCGGATTCACCTTAGGCAACCAATATGATGTTGGTGATGATAAATTAGGGTATCAAGCTAGCTTCTCTTACAAAAACCAAACAACCTTCTACGAAAATAGAATTGATGGAGCATATATAAAAAATCCACAAGACACGTCGCAAAACGATCTAATTGCAGCCTTAGACTCTAGAGGATCTGAAGGTATTAATAATGTGATTTTAAATGGTATGCTAGGATTAGCCTATAAAACAGAGAAATCTAAATATAAGGTTAACTTTTTACACATCCAAAATGGAGAATCAACTGCTGGATTTTTTGATCAAGTGATTTCACAGGATGGAACAGGTGGTGGTTTAGAACCATTAACTAAAAATTCCATTACATACACTGAGCGTTCTATTTCTAATATATTATTATCTGGTAAGCATCGGTTAAATAGTATTTTAGATGAGAAACCATTTAACTTAGAGTGGAAAATTGCACCAACATTTTCTAAAGTTATGGATAAGGATCACAGAATTACACCTTTCCAACAAGCAGATGATGGAAGTTCATTCTTATCTCCATCGGCTTCAACATTACCAATTCAATTGTGGAGACATTTAATTGAAGAATCTTGGGCTGGAAAATTAGATTTAGACAAAACTGTTGAATTATTTGGACGCCCTGGAAAAATTAAGTTTGGTGGTGCGTTTACCTATAAATTTAGAGATTTTAGTATCGATGATTTCACATTTAACATTAGAGGTGATCAATCATTCATATCCAATGGAGATGCAGATAATTTATTAGCCACTGAAAATATTTGGACACCAGAAACTGACGCTGGAACTTTTGTTGTATTTACGGATAATTTTAATCCAAATGATGCTTATGAAGGTGAACAACAGATTGCAGCTACCTATTTTTCAACTGAATTCAATTTAACTGAAAAATTTAAAACTGTTTTAGGAATAAGAGCTGAAATGTTTAATTCTTTTTATACTGGTCAGGATAATGAAAATATTTTTGATCGTGAATTAATTCTAGAGGAGTTGGACTTTTTCCCTTCAGCTAACTTTATTTATGCATTAAATGATAAGTCTAACTTAAGAGCGTCCTACTCTAGAACAACTGCAAGACCTTCTTTTAAAGAAGCTTCTGTTGCTCAGATTTTTGATCCTATTACCAGTCGATTATTTATTGGTGATCTAAACTTGGTTCCTACTTATGTTAACAACTTTGATTTACGTTATGAATTCTTTGGTGAAGAGGGTCAAATGTTTGCCGTAAGTGGATTCTACAAAGACTTTACAGATCCTATTGAGCAATCTTTCTTTGTTTCCGCACCTACTCAGTTAACTGTTGCAAACTTAGGTAATGCCGTTGTTTACGGAGCAGAATTTGAGGCTAGACAGCGTTTAGGGTTTATCTCAGAAGGCTTAAACAATCTTAAGGTTACCGCTAACTTCTCTCTTATAAAATCAGAATTGACTATGTCTGATGATGAGTTTAATGGTAGAGTAGCTTCTGCCAGAGATGGAGAGACCATTGAAAGAGAACGTGATTTGCAGGGTCAGGCCCCTTACTTAATCAATGTGGGTCTTAATTATGATAATTCAGATATAGGTTTAACAACTGGTCTGTTTTATAATGTACAAGGTGAAACTTTGGAAGTTGTTGGTATTCGAGAAGTGCCAGACGTATATACACAACCATTTAACAGTTTAAATTTTACTTTAAACAAGGCGTTTGGTGAAAACAAACGATCTTCAATAGATATTAAGGTATCCAATATTCTTAATGATAAAAGATTAAGTGAATACGAATCTTTCGGAACGAGCAATCAAATTTTCTCATTAAGAGAACCTAGCACAGAAATATCATTGGGTTACACTTTTAAATTCTAAAACAATTAAAAAGTTAACTTAAAAAAAAGGCTTTCCAATGGAAAGCCTTTTTCATCTAATCTCATCATTTATATACACTTATTAACTATCTGTTAATCGCTACTTTGGTTTTATTATCCCATTGATTTATACTCACTATTCTTGAATCAATGTAATCTACTTCTTTTAATGATTCACCTTCCCAGAAAAACCACTTTCCAACTTTCTTACCATTATCATAAGAGCCAAGTGCTATTTTCTTTCCGGCAACATCATACATTTTCCATTCACCATGTACTTTACCTTTTGCATTAAACATTCCGGTTTGACTTACCTCGCCATTACCATGAAAATAAGTAATATAGGTCAAATCACCTTTCTTTTCTAATTTCGGCTCTTTATGTTCTTGAGCGTAACCAAAACTTACGCTTAACATTACTAAAAGTGCAATTAATTTTCTCATATCTATTTGGGATTTTATTAATGATTACATAACAAATCTAATATTTTTTTTACGTTTAAACAACATTTACGTAACATTAAATTAACATTAACCTTGTAATTCTTTGATTATTAATGTTTTAAGTAATTTTGTTTTCATGACATTAAAACATATTTATTCAAGAATTTGGGTAAATATGTTGCCACATACCCTAAATTTGTATTAGAATTATTTTACACATATGACGCTTAGAATTCTTATTTCAATTATTGCATTTCTCATAGGCACTCACTTGGCTTTAAGTCAGACAAAAAAAGAGAAAGAGGAACGCATTAATCTGTCAGAATTTCCATCCAAGGCTCAAAATGTACTTTCTAAGTTGCCTAAAGACTGTAAGCGCATAAAGTTTCTCAAAGAAACTGATGGCGATAAGCAGAGCTTTGAAGCTAAATTTAAATACAACGGACGTCGTTATAGTTTAGAATTTTCTTCAGAAGGTATCCTTGAGGATATTGAAGTACGTACTAAAATGAAAGCTATTGAAAATAGCACACAGAATCAAATTAAAGAACACTTTAAATCTTCATATCTTAAATATAAACTCATTAAAATTCAGATGCAGTTTGTATTTAACCAAAACTTAAATCCAGATAGTTTTGTTTCTCAGATTTTAAATCAGGAAGCCACGGACATCATAAATTATGAAATTATTGCTGAGGTCAAAACTGAACCTGGACGAGAATTACGAGAGTTTACTTTCGATAAGAAGGGATCCTTTATAAACTTCAGAGTTGTTGAACCTTCATCTTATGCGCATGTCCTTTATTAAATGTGTTCTGCTTACAGGCATGGGTTTATTATGCTTTCCTGTTTTTGCACAAGATGATTTTGAAGGCTTAGGCGAAACAAGTTTTGCGCTTAATCATATCGTTAATAGTGATTACAAAATTAACTTCTCTGTAAGATCGCGCTATTTTCTTTATCAAAATGATGATTTCAGTTTTCAAAATAGACAACTCGACTTTGTCCACTTTTCATCTTTGAACTTAGATTATAATCATAGCTTTAGTCTTGGCTTGCAATATCGAATTAGATCTATCGATGGTGGCAGAAACGAACTACGATTAACCCAACAATTTAATTACACTAAGAACAATGGCGCATTACGTTTTGGGCATCGTGTTAGATTTGAACAACGCATTTTAGAAGACCTTACCATTCTGAGATCACGATATCGATTTGCCTTAGACGTTCCGCTTGAAGGTGAAAAACTTGACATTGGAGAACTGTACTTCGTAACGTCCATGGAAGCTTTACTTAGTCATAGCAAAGCTCATAAACCCGAACTAGATCACAGAACTACCTCTCATATCGGTTGGCTTATTTCAGAATCCTTAAAACTACAATTAGGACTGGAATACCGTTTCGAAGCTTTTAATATTAACACCGAAGAAAAGTTGTTTCTATATACATCAGTTATACTTAAAGTTTAGCTTCTAACATTTCACCACACCATATTTGACTAAAACCTCACTATTTACCACAGAAAATAACCTTTAGATAACCTCAGATTAAAAATAATTAAAGTATTTTGCAATCAATTTTTAGCTGACCTCGTCCATGGAAAATCTTTATATCTATATGCTAGCTGCTTTAGCGTTTTTAGCTATTGCAGATTTAGTAGTTGGTGTAAGTAACGATGCTGTTAATTTCTTAAACTCTGCTATTGGTTCTAAAGCGGTTTCCTTTAAAACTATAATGATAGTCGCCAGTGTTGGTGTTGCCGTTGGAGCAATGACTTCTAGTGGTATGATGGAAGTTGCCAGAAAAGGTATATTTAATCCTAGTGAATTTATGTTTAATGAGATTATGGTCATTTTTATGGCGGTAATGCTCACCGACATACTCCTATTAGATTTCTTTAACACCTTAGGTTTACCAACTTCTACAACGGTTTCAATTGTTTTTGAATTGTTAGGCGCGTCAGTTGCTGTGGCCTTAATTAAAATATTTGCCGACAATTCTCAATCCATTACAGACCTTGCTAATTATATAAATAACGAAAAAGCAATAGAAATTATACTAGGCATACTGCTCTCGGTAGTAGTTGCTTTTACGGTTGGTGCAATAGTGCAATATGTGTCGCGTTTATTATTATCCTTTAATTTTCAGAAAAAACCAGATTGGTATAGTGCTGTTTTTAGTGGATTCGCCATCACATCAATCATGTACTTTATCATTGTAAAAGGGCTTAAAAACGCTGCTTTTATGCCACCTGACATTCAAGAATTCTTGAACACAAACCCAATGACCTTTATTGGTTTAAGCTTCTTGGCATTTACCTTACTATCATATTTAGCAGTTCGATTCTTTGAAGCAAAAATTTACACACTTATTATTATTGTGGGAACATTTGCTTTAGCTGTTGCCTTTGCAGGAAATGATTTAGTAAATTTCATAGGAGTGCCAATGGCAGGCTATGACGGATTTCAAAAATGGCACGAAGCTTATTTAGCCACTGGAGTTTTACCTTCAGATTTTAGTATGGAAGGTCTTGCTGGTAAGGTACCTACAAAAACCTATCTACTATTAATTGCAGGTTTAATAATGGTGCTTACCTTATGGTTTAGTAGTAAGGCCAAAGCCGTAGTAAAAACATCTGTTGATTTATCGAGACAAGACGAAGTCAAAGAACGTTTTGAACCGAATTTCTTGTCACGCCATATTGTTAGACTAACCATAGACCTAAACAATAGCATCAATAATATTCTTCCTGATTCATTTAAACATTGGTCTAATAACCAATTTGTTAAACCAACACTAATAGCAAAAGCTCATGATAAACCAGCTTTTGATTTGGTCCGTGCTGCTGTAAATTTAATGGTAGCCAGTGTGCTCATTTCCATTGCGACCTCAATGAAATTACCGCTGTCCACCACCTATGTCACCTTTATGGTTGCCATGGGTACCTCGTTAGCAGATAGAGCTTGGGGAAGTGAAAGTGCTGTGTATAGAGTTGCTGGTGTACTTAACGTTATTGGAGGATGGTTTTTCACGGCATTTAGCGCTTTTGTTGCTGCTGCAATAATGGCGTACATCTTGTATCATGGCGGTGGTTATGCACTAACTGGACTTCTAATTCTAGCAATAGTATTATTAATCAGAAATTACCTGTCGCACCGCAAGAATTCAAAAATTATGCGTGAAGAGGATAAACTGGAGCGCGCAGAAAGTAGTTCTACACAAGGTGTTATTCACGAAAGCGCATCTAATATTGCCAACGTAATTAGTCGAGGTAACAGAATTTACACTTCTGCAATTAATGGCTTAGCGGTCCAGGATTTAAGGATACTTAAGAAAAACCGTAAACAGGTCGATAAATTATCTGATGAGATTGACGATCTTAAGGATAACATCTTTTATTTCATAAGAAACTTAGAAGAACCTAGCGTTTCAGCAAGTAACTTCTATATCAATATTTTAGGATATCTTCAGGATATGACCCAGTCTTTAAATTATATTTCTAAAGCCAGTCATAAGCACGTCAATAACAACCATAAGAAACTTAAGTTTAGTCAAATTAAAGAACTTAAAGATTTGGATACGACGCTTGAAAATTTATTTACCACCACTCAAACTGCTTTCGAATCTAGATCCTTCGAAATGATAGGCAACGTCATTTCAGATAAAGCTAAGCTATTTGAAATAGTAAAAGAGAAAATTCAGAAGCAAGTAGAACGTACAAGAAGTGAGGAATCCAGCCCAAAAAATACAACGCTATATTTCAGTTTACTACTTGAAACGAAAGATTTATTAACTGCAATGATGAATTTATTAGAGGAATATTTTCATTCTCACGATAGTAATATTGAACCAGCTAAGGTCAACGGCGTACGAAGCGAAGAAGAAGAATAGTTCAAATACATATTATAATAATGCCTTAGGATGTTCTAAGGCTTTTTTTATGTCAATTTCTGAAAATTTACCGCATTTAAACATCCAAAAAATGTATTTGGTCGTATCTATAAGTGTATGGCATAAACTAACTTAAAACTTAAAAATGAAAAAAATCTCAATCCTTTTATTAGCGGCACTTGTATTAAGCTCTTGTGTTTCAAAAAAGAAATACATGGCCTTAGAACAAGAAAATGGTGAAATTAAAAGTCAACTAAGCAAAACTCGAGTAGAAAAAGAAGACTTAGAACATAAGTTTGCTAAAATTCAGGCGCGTGTTGATGATTACAACGCCAAAATTAACTCTCTTAATGAGGATGTTGCAGGTCTTAAAATTGAGAACGATATTAAACTTGATGTTAATGCGGACGGTACTGTATTGTCTAATGCGGCAAAGAGTAAATTACTTGCTACTCTAGAAAATGTAGATCCTGTAAAATTAGCTGAAGCCAAAACGCTTAAAGATTCTATGAACCTTGCTGTTCAATATAATCTAGAAAAAACAATGGATACCTCAGCGCTAGATGAAGGCAAAGACATTGCTGTTAACATTAATGAAACTGTAGTTATGATTTCAATCTCTGATAAGATGTTATTTAACTCAGGCAGTTACAGAATTAGCAGTAAAGCGAACAACATCTTACAAAAATTAGCAGATGTCATTAATTCTGAAAAGAGTATCGATGTAATGGTTGAAGGACATACAGACTCTAGAAATATTAACACAGAAAAGATAGCCGATAACTGGGATCTTAGTGTACTTAGAGCGACATCTGTTGTTAGAACATTACAACACAAATACGATGTTGATCCGGCAAAATTAATTGCTTCTGGTCGTAGTAGTTACCAACCATTAGTAGATAACGACACTAGAGAGAATCGCTCTAAAAACAGAAGAACACGTATTATTTTAATGCCAAACATTGATAAATTCTTTGCTTTAATGGAGGCAAATTAATTAATCCATTATTTTTATAGAGGTGAAAAAAAGCACTCTCCCGTACAATTCGGCATTGAGTGCTTTTTGCTTTTTTATAACTGTTGTAATTTGTCGTAAATAAAATAGTATGAATGGTATGGTTACACTCCTCTTTTTGTGTTTGTATTTCCATATTTAAAGGACAAACCATTCATTATCGTAAGCGAACTTTTTGATAAACCAAATAGGATTTTGATTCTTAGGCAAATGAGATAATTGTAATACGTCATTTACTGCAGAAATGAAGACACCCAATGCTTCAATCCCTAGCACTAACATCGTTGTAAATTTGCACGGTGAATAATTTAAGATAGATGCTAAACGCACTTCTATGACAACATCCTATACTATTTTAATGATAACTGCAGCATGATTTATAATTGTAAGATTATAGAAAGTTTAGAAGCCGCCAAGAAAAATATGAATTGAAATAGGGCCCATTTGTCTAAGAATGGTATCCTTATTTTTATGGTTTACCTATGAAACTTAAGGCTTCAGTTACCAGCCTTTCTAAAAAGATAGACAAAGTAGACTTTAATGAAAAAGATTATTTTGTATAAAAGTAAGTTATGATGAAGCTGTGCGCTTTAGATGCCTGGTATTTCTTTCTTAATCCTGTAAGCTAGGCTATGGAACTTTAGCAATTTTAAGAAACTGAGGATTCTGATAATGTACAATTAGATAGATTCTAGCGAGTTTATTTTTCTAGCTAAAGTGGCTATTGTCAGTGGTATTAAAATGCCAAAAGTACGTGCTTGGTATTACAATAAAGACAATAAGTTTTTGAAAAAACACTTATATAGACCACTAAAAAAAGCACCTCACGATTGAGATGCTTTTTTAACACTTAAATTTCTATAATAGAATGGGGGATTTTTACCCTTCACAACTTGCACATGCTTTCTTCTGTTTGAATTTCTGTGCTGCATTCATGCTATGCTGATAGTAAAGAGACTTTACTCCTAACTGCCATGCTGTAACATAAATCTTGTTGATATCCTTTACAGGCATATCCGGGTGTACCATGATATTTAAAGACTGACCTTGATCGATATGATTCTGTCTGTTTGCAGCTTGATAAATTAATGTCATTTGATCAATTTCCGCGTACGTCTTAAATACATCTTTTTCTAACTCTGTAAGACCCTCTAGGTGTTGTACAGAACCGTCGTGGTCTCTAATACTCTTCCAAATCTCACTTGTATTCATTCCTTTTTCGTCTAATAAAGCTACTAAATACGGATTCTTAATGGTTGTTTTAATTTTAGCAATATCTTTTACATAACAGTTAGACCAAACTGGCTCAATCCCTTGGGATACCTGTCCTAAGATAAATGCTGATGAGGTAGTTGGAGCTACTGCATTTAAAGTGGTATTGCGTCTACCGCGTCTTTTAAGCACTTCTGGCTCTCCAAATAATACTGCTAATTCTTGTGAAGCTTTTACTGATCTTTCTTTAATCGTTTTAAAGATTTCACTATTTAAGTTAAATGCTTCTTGACTATCAAACGGTAACATTTTAGACTGTAATAACGAGTGCCAACCTAATGCGCCCATTCCTAATGCTCTATTTTCCTTTGCAAAATTATAAGCCTTCTCCATGAATAAGAATGTTTGCTGATCATCACGATCTGGTGAATCCCTGTAAACTTCTAGCTTAGTTACAAACTCCTCTAACACAGCATCTAAGAAATAGATCATTGTTTCTACGGCATCTGTATTCTTCCACTTATCATAGTGTAATAAGTTTATAGATGACAGTACACACACAAATGACCATCTGTCATTTGTTGGTAACATTATTTCAGAGCATAAGTTACTTGCGTAGATCTCATGCTTATTTTCTTGGTATACTTCTGGGGCATTGTTATTGGCATTATCTCTAAAGAAAATGTATGGGTAACCTATCTCACCTCTGCGCTGTAAAACTTTTGCCCAAATTGATCTTTTATCGGTATCGCCATCAATCATTTCTTGCATCCATTGGTTACTTACAGTAACCCCATGGGTTAACTCTTGGATTGGATTACCTTCTGTGCCAATCTCTAAAAATTCATTTATATCGTTATGTTCTATTGGTAGGTATGGGGAAAAACGACCGCGTCTTACTGATCCTTGACTAACGACATCCACCATTTTTTCAAACAGTTGCATAATATGAACTGCACCAGACGACTCACCGTTATTTTTAACTGGTGCGCCTCTATGACGCAGTTTCCCAAAATACCCTGAAGTACCTCCTCCTAACTTAGACATCATTCCAACCTCTGACTGCGTATATAAAATATCACCCATATCATCAGAAATATGAGACCCGAAACAACTAATTGGCAGACCACGCTTTTTACCAAAATTAGACCACACAGGCGACGCTAATGAATAGAATCCCTCGGCCATATAACCATAGAATTTATCTGCAAAACCATCTATTTTTAAAATACGCTCTGCATTATTCGCAATTTCTCTTATACGCCCTTCAGGTGTTACTCCTTCAGTAAGGTAACCAGATGATAAAAATTTACGGCTATGCTCAGTTAACCACTTAATTTCTGGTTCTGTATTAGCCTCTCTTATAGCCTCTTTCCTGGCTTTTATTAAATCAATATGGGGAGAAGTTGTGGTCGTTTGAGGGTTTACTACTTGGTTTTCGAGGTCTAGGTTAGTTTTTTCGTTCATGGTTTAAAATAAGTCGTCGCTAGTTATACTTTTAGTTCTTTTGCTGTAATTAATTGAGCGTTTAACGAAGAAATCACCGTGTTTCGTTGCAATGATTTCATCATCAAACCACTCAGTTTGTGCAATTAGGCTTTCGTCGATATCAAATATCTTGTCTATACCTATGCTTTGGAGGGAGTTATTAAATCTGTTTTTTATAAATTCTTTAATGACGTTTTTAGGAAGGAAATCCAATTCACCCGCTTCAAAAATCCAATCGATGATTCTGCTTTCAGAATCAAAAGCCTCTTCACACATGACCTTCACAATCGTATTATGCGCATCGCCAAACCAGGTTGGATTTTCATTCTTGATGATTCTAATTATATCTATTCCAAAATCACCATGGATTTGTTCTTCTTTGGATGTTGCCTCAACAACATTAGAAATACCCTTTAACATGTTCTTATGCTTGTTAAAAGCCATAATGATTAAGAACTGAGAAAATAAAGACACATGCTCAATAAAAAGCGAAAAAAGGAGGATCGACTCTGCATATTCTTTATTATCATCACTCTTAGAATTCTTTAGTGCTGTTTCTAAATAGTGCACGCGTCTCATGATAACAGGATTCTTCTTTAACCTTTTGAATTCATTATTAAGCCCTAAGATTTCTAACAAATGTGAGTATGCATCATGATGTCGTACTTCACTCTCAGCAAAAGTTGCTCCTACAGATCCAATCTCTGGCTTTGGCATTTTTTGATAGATATCACCCCAAAAAGACTTCACTGCTACCTCAATCTGAGAAATTGCCAACATTGTATTTTTGATAGCATTTTGCTCAACAATAGTAAGCTTGGTTTTAAAGTCCTGTATATCACTTGTAAAATTAAATTCCGAATGGATCCAGTACGAATGTCTAATAGCATCGACATATTCGTTTAATTCAGGATACTCATAAGGTTTTAGGTTGATCCGTTTTTCGAAAATGTTTGTCTTTCTACTTCTAGCTTGCTCGTCTCTGTAAAGAATATAAGCTTTGGCAACATCCAAAAACTGGCTATCCATTAATTTAATCTCAACCAAATCTTGCACCTCCTCTACAGTAGGCACATAATTTTGAACATTTGATTTTCTGACTAATAATTCACTTAAAACCTTTTGAGCAACTTGTTTCGCATCATCTTTTGTGCCATTTCCAACAGACATCATTGCCTTTTCTACAGCATTTGAAATCTTATTTAAAACAAAAGGATTCGTTTCATAATCCCTCTTTATAATCTCCGTAATCTCAAGTTGTTTCGTTTCCATGCTCAAATTGGTTCTTAATTTTTAAGGCTAAAAATCCTATAGGAATAATTGATCAATTACCCTGAATTTAAATAGCAAATGCTGTTATTTTGTGTTAATTTTTCCTTTTAGAGGAATAAAAAAGGCGTGAATTTTTCGAAATCAGAGACTTTTTAAAAAAGTTTAAACCGCTACCAAAATCTGCTTTCTAATTTGCCTTGAACAAAGATTGATAATTGTCTTTAAAATTAAAAGGCAATTTTGTAAACGTTGTCAACAAGTTTTTAACAAAACCAGAGATCCCCCGCAAATCCTAATGTTTTGATAATTATTAGTATATTTATCTGATTTTCAAGTATTTATAGTATTTTAATAAAGTAAAATGTTGTAAGTGTAATCGTATAAAAACATGAGCTAACAGGCGTATTTATTGAAGGTCTGCTAAATTTGTTTTATCAAAAATTTAAACCAAAAAAAGAGCGCTTTTACCGCCCTCTTTTTCCTAAAAACTAACTAAGTAATAAAAGCAACCCCTACATTGCCCCTAAGAAAATTAACACTGAAACTAAAAGTCAGAATTTTTAAAAACTCTGACTTTTGTTGATTAATAGCAATTAACCTATATAAGAATAAACCCTCTTTTATTCCTATTTATCGGCCAGTATAGTTTATCAAAAATAGCCACAAATAAGGCGACATTTCAATAGCAATGTATAATTGGTATAAAAAAATGTATAAATGGAATTCAAAAATAAGTGTCTGAAATTTTCGCAATCCACACAAAAAATACAACATGATATACATTTAAATATTTGAGTCGAAAAAGATATGTCTATCTTTATACTTGAGAATTTTAACTATGATTAAAGCTGTAATTGTTGATGACGAACCAAAAGCTATCCATAGCTTAATTTGGGAGCTAAGTAACTTTAAAAATGAAATTGAAGTTATTGAGTCATTTACCAATCCTGAGAAAGCTTTGCAATATTTAGCAAACAATACCCCTGATTGTTTATTCTTGGACGTGCAGATGCCAACCATTGGAGGGTTCCAATTTTTAGATCGATTAGAGGCCATCAATTTCGCAGTTATTATTACCACAGCCTATGACGAATATGCAATTAAGGCTTTAAAACATGAGGCAATAGATTATTTGCTAAAACCAATAGATTCTGATGATTTAAGCGGCACTATTAACAAAATCAAAAAATATAGCAATCGTCAAATAAGCGCTTCTAGACTCGAGAATATTCTGTTAAATTTTAATTCTAAGTTCGACAAGAAACGCATAACTATTAATACTGATGGCAAGCTGTTATTTCTTGATATTGATAACATTATTTATGTAGAATCTGATGGTAATTACAGTACCATATACTTGCAAAATCAAAAGAAAATTGTAGTCACTAAAAAATTAAAAGAGGTTGATGCTATTTTACCAGAACACCATTTTTTTAGGATTCACAATTCCTACATCATTAATCTTGGAAAGATAAAAGCCTTTATCAAAAACGAGGGATATGTGGTTATGAATAGTAATCATAAAATCCCTGTTGCCCGAAAACGAAAGTCTGATTTTCTGGAAAAACTATAAAAAAAGTATTGCGTTCTAAATTAACATACCAATGGCTAGTGGTGCTTTTGTTTTTAACAAAAAGTCAAATGTCTTATGGTCAAACTAATGAATTTGACAAAGCGGTTTTAAAACTGAGCAAGGAAAAGCCTAAAAATTATGCAGATATCGATGCTATTTTAAAGCCCTTTGAACGCGACAGTATAAAAATGAAATCAGCTACAGACGCCTTTATACTTAATGAATATAATGAAGGTGCTAGTTATACTTTAAATGCTCTGGGTGTAATTAATAGAAATCTTTCAAATTATAACCAATCTATTGCGCTTCATAAAAAAGCCAACACTTATGCCGAAAACGCCAATAGTAATGAGTTTCGAATTGTGAGTTTAAACATGATTGGTGTAGCCTACAGAAGAATGGACGTTATTAAATCTGCTTTAGACAATCATACCAAAGCTTTAAAAATAGCTTATCAATTCAAAGACCCAACGCCAACGGTAAGCTATAATATTGCCGTTTCACAAAATAGTATTGGAAATATTTATTTGGCCTTAGAGCAATATGATGCCGCCCTGAATCAATTTAGAAAATCACTTGAGATAGAAAAAAACGCAAACAGTAAACTCGGTCTGGCTATTAATTACCATAATATTGGTTATGCCGAACAAGGTAAAGGTAACTTAGATATTGCCTTAGAAAATTATGAAAAGTCACTGGTTTATAATGAAGCCATAGATTCGGAGATTGGCAGAATGATTTGCTTCAATAGTATTGGAGGAATTTATCTTAAAAAGAAAGACTATTCTAATGCAGAACCTATAATTAGAGACGCGTTAAAAAAAGCACTTGAGGCTAAAGATCAATTCTATATTGCTTCTTCATATAATAATTTGGGGCAATTAGAGATTGCACTTAATCAAATTGAAGAAGCCGAAATTAATATTAAGAAAGGACTAGACGTTTCTAAAACCTATAGTTTAAAATCAGCTGAAGCCTCTTCAAATAAATTGCTTTCCGAAATCAATCAAAAAAAAGGCAACTATAAAGCTGCCTTGAATTACTATCAAAATGCCGTTGAAATTGAAAATACAATTTTAACAGAAAAGAATCTACAATATGTTAATGATATTGTTATTCTTTATGAAAATGAAAATAAAAACAACCAAATCAAAGCACTTGCTTCAGAAAATGAAGAAGTACGCAAACGACTAGAGCGCAATAGAAATATATTTTGGTACTCCGTATTAGCGCTGTTAATTCTTGGTGCAGCCCTGTTTATAGTAAATAGAGATAGAGCTCTGCAACGCGGTAAAAAAATCCTTACACTTGAGCAGGATATGTTAAGAAGTCAAATGAATCCGCACTTCATTTTTAATTCTTTAAATTCTATAAAACTGTATATCATCAATAATGAGAAAGAAAATGCCGTTTATTATCTTAATAAATTTTCAAAACTCATCCGCAAGATTTTAATTGCTTCAAAGGAGAAAGAAACCTGCTTACAAGAAGAATTAGACACCATGCAACTCTACATGAATATCGAAAATATGAGATTCGATAATGAAATAGAATTCAAAATAAATGTTGATGAAGCAATCAACACCGAAGTCACTAAGGTGCCGTCTTTAATCCTCCAACCCTTTTTAGAAAATGCACTGTGGCATGGTTTATCCTCTAAAAAAAATGATAAAAAAATCATCCTTAACGTATTCAAAAATTCCAAAGACCATATTACTGTAGAGATTACGGATAATGGTATTGGCAGAGCCGCCTCAAAAAAGATTCGTGAAAGTAAAAAACTAAAACGCAAATCTGTTGGTATTGATATAACTAAAGCGCGATTAGCAAACTTCTCCAAAGCTTTTGAAAACTCTTACACCTTAAATATTGATGATTTGTACGAGCATAATTCCCCCAGTGGAACTCGTGTAACACTTAACATTCCTGTTTAAGCTTTATTTTCCGAAGTTCTTTTGCGCTACAGCCTCTAATTCGGTATACCAGTCTTCACCGAACTTTCTAATTAAAGCCTCCTTTACAAATTTATAAACAGGAACTTGCAGCTCCTTTCCTAAAGCACACGCATCATCACAAATCTCCCATTTTTCATAATTAACACCTGAGAACTCAGAATAGTCTTTGACTCTTATGGGATAAAGATGGCACGATACAGGTTTTTTCCAGTCGATTTCTCCTTGATTGTAAGCTTCTTCAATACCACATAAAGCTGTATTATTTTCATCGAAAATAACATAGGCACATTCTGCACCATTGATTAATGGAGTTTCTAAATCTCCGAAAACAGTTTTTACAGAAGCGCCTGTTGCTTCAATGACTTCAATACCTTCTTTTCGCAAGAATGGTTTAACCTTAGGATAAATACGATCTAGAATTTTAACCTCGTCTGCATCTAGTGGAGCACCCGCATCTCCTTCGACACAACAAGCCCCTTTGCAGGCTGATAGGTTGCAAACAAAATCCCTAGCGATGATGTCTTCTGATACTATAGTTTTTCCGAGCTGAAACATGCTGTAAAAATAGCTAAACTTTACTGTAATTTAATATTGAAAATCAGTAATTTAATTGCACCTTTGCGGCGAATTTTAAAATGTAAGTGTCATGAAATTAGTTTTTAAAGAAATCTTTACTGCTTTTATGGTTCTTTTTGCTGTAATAGACATTATTGGCAACATTCCTATTATCATAGATTTACGCAAAAAAGTAGGTCATATTCAAAGTGAAAAAGCGGCACTGATTGCAGGTCTTATTATGATTGTTTTTTTGTTTCTGGGAAAGAGCTTACTTAATCTCATTGGTATCGATGTTAATTCCTTCGCCGTTGCAGGTGCGTTTATCTTATTTTTTATTGCCCTAGAAATGATTTTAGGAATTACATTATACAAACAAGATGATAGCAATCCAATTACAGCTTCTGTATTCCCATTAGCATTTCCTCTAATTGCTGGCCCAGGGAGTTTAACAACCTTATTATCCCTGCGTGCAGAATTTGCCACCGAAAATATTATCGTTGCCGTGATCTGCAATGTTATCTTTATTTACATCGTCCTTAAAACCTCAGCTAGAATTGAGCGAATTTTAGGCCCTAACGGCATTAACATCATAAGAAAAGTTTTTGGTGTAATTTTGCTAGCAATAGCCGTTAAATTATTTGCGGCCAATATAAAAGCCTTATTTGTTTAAAAACTATGAAAATCTTTATTTGGATACTCTCAGCGATTGCAACGGGACTGATTATTTTCAATGCCACGAAATTAGACTTTAACGCATTATTTGAAGGAGAAAGTTACACAGCCATATTAACGATTATTGCTGGACTTTGCGCCATCATTTTACTTCAAATATTAAGAATTTCGAAAAAAATCGAAACCTTAAGTAAGCAACGTTAATGACCTTTGATGCCTTAATAATTGGTGGTGGAGCAGCAGGGTTGTCTTGTGCGCTTGTATTAGGTTCTGCAAAAGACAAAGCATTTGCAAAGAATAAATCCGTTGGTGTCATTACCCATCAAAAAACGTCGCATTTACAAAATGCGCTTTTTAATAATGTCTTAGGTTTAGAACCAGGTACTTTAGGAAGAGACTTATTGGAACGTGGGAAGCAACAACTCCAAACCCTATATCCTGAGGTTGTTCAAGTCGAAAAAGAAAAGGTTACACTCATTGAAAAACGAGACAATGGCTACATCGTGCAAACCAATAAAAATCAATACCATTCTAAAATTTTGGTGGTTGCCGTTGGGTATACCGATTTAATGACTATTAAAGGTTTAGAAGAGTTTATTGAACCCCATCCGCGTGCAGTCAAAGAAAAAAACAGAATTTGGTTAAAGAATTCTGATCATCTAATTGAGGAAGGCCTTTATGTGGCAGGTACACTAGCAGGGTGGAGAAGCCAATTTGCAATTGCCAGTGGTAGTGGTGCACATGTGGCCACCGATATTCTGACGCTTTGGAATGGTGGAAAGCACACCAAAGTCCACGATAAGATTACTGTTTAAAATTTGGGTATTCTGTACTAAGAAGAATCACTTCTTGCACCATAATATCCTCTTTATTAATTATTTCTAGAAAGGCGTTATCGTCATATAATTGTCTGGCTAAAGTTGCCTTAATCAGCCGTTTAATTTCATTATTATAGGCTGTAAATGTAATGTTAGTGCCTTCGCGTCTATTGACAAAATTTTGAAAGCTAATTACAATATCATCACTGACTTCAAAATTATTAATAAAGTCGTATTTGGTAACATGCTGATAAACGCTGCGGTCTTTATCCAATTCTTCAAATACAAACAACCCAAAATGCCCTCGTCGTCTCAAATAGTTTATAGTTTCGTTATCAAAGGCAAGGTCTACTGGCACAAAGACGTCTGGAATAATACCACCCCCACCATATACAACTTTTCCTTTTGGAGTGGTAAATTTTAATGAATCATCTACCTGAATATTATTCTCATCTGCCAACTCCCCTGTTCGTAAGCGTTTAAAATAATCCCTGTAATATGAGCTATTATCGCCGTTGGTGTACGGTCGCTGAATTGATCTACCTGTTGGAGTATAGTATCGAGATACTGTTAATCTAACAGCACTACCATCGCCAAGTGCCATCTCACGTTGTACGAGTCCTTTTCCGTAGGAGCGTCTGCCTACTATAATCCCTTTATCATTGTCTTGCAATGCCCCTGCAATGACTTCACTCGCTGAAGCAGAATTCTCATCGATGAGAATAAAAATTTCCCCATCTTCAAAATCCCCACGTCGCGTGGCGAATGTGCGTTCTTCTCTACCCTTTTTATCTCGCGTAAATAAAATGAGTTTGTCATCTTCTAAAAACTCATCCGTTATTTGCTCTGCTATTCCTAAAAACCCGCCAGGATTGTCGCGTAAATCTAAGGCTAATTTTGTGGCACCTTGCTCCTGCAATTCGTCTAAAGCCGTCTTAAACTCCTTAAAGCTAGACTCTGCAAAGCGGTTCATCTTTATATAGCCTAATTCATCCGTTAGCATGTAAGACGCATCAACACTTTTTATAGGGATATCTTTTCGTGTAATTTCAAATTCCAATGTTTTGTCCTCGCTCTTTCTATATACCGTAAGATTTACTGTAGAATTCTTTTGCCCTTTGAGCTTTTTAGAAATAAAATCGTTAGTGATATTTCTACCATATATGGTATCACCGTTAGCTAATAAGATGCGATCACCACTTATGATTCCAGCGCGCTCACTTGGTCCTCCTTCGGTTGGTTTAATTACAGCAATGGTATCTTTATAAGGGTAATAGTTAATTCCTATACCTACAAAATCACCCTTCATATTCTCGGTAATACGTTGTAGATCTTCCTTTGGGATGTAGGTAGAATGCGGATCGAGATTATCCAAGATGCCGTTTACTGTAACATCGACAATGCTGTCTGTATCTACCTCATCTACATACTCATAATCTATGTAATCAATCAGGCGATTAAGCTTATCTTTCTTACTATTGGTGGTAAATAAATTATCTGAGGTGTCCGTGAAGTTTAATTTTCCTCCTATCAGAACACCTCCTGCAATAGCCGCACCTATGATTAATGGTATGTATTTATTCTTTGTTGCCATTACGGATCTAAATCTTCGATAAACTCTAATTCTATACCTGCCTTTTCTAAAAAATCGAGACCTGAGCAGTCCTTATAAGCTCTTGAGTAAACCACTCTCACTATACCAGCTTGGTGAATCAACTTACTACAATCGGTACATGGAGATAAGGTAACATATAATGTAGCCCCTTTACAGGATTGCGTAGATGCCGCTACCTTTAAAATTGCATTAGCTTCAGCATGTAAGACATACCATTTCGTCTTTCCATCTTCGTCTTCACAGCAATTTTCAAAACCTGTTGGAGTACCATTGTAACCGTCTGAAATAATCATACGATCTTTTACAATAATAGCACCAACTTGTTTACGCTTGCAATGGGATAGTTTTCCCCATTCGTGCGCAATTCTCAAATAAGCTTTATCGTAACGTAATTTCTTTTCGTCGGACATTAATATTCTCATACAAAGTTAGTAACGAATATAAACCGATTGAATTGCATAAGCAATTTAGTTGCCGTTAAAGTTTTACCAATTATCCTGCATTTAACAAGTCGCTACCTGTAATCATCGGAATCACCAATCCAATCACTATAGCCGAAAGTACCATGACCCAATCACGGCGCGAAAATCTAAACAGCGTCTGGCATAGAAATCCTAAGAATAAAACCACAAAAACTATAATGACTTGAGCAATTTCTATCCCTAAAGCAAACTCAACCAAAAGTTCTACTTTATTTTCAGACGGGCCAGCAAACATTTTAAATTCTCTGGCAAACCCTAAACCGTGGATAAGCCCAAAGAACAACGTGGTAAAAAACAGCAAGCTTATTTTAGTACTACGCTCTTTCTTACCTGCTGTAAATACATTGTAAATTGCGGCGATTAAAATGGTTACTGGAATTAAGAACTCTACTAATTTGCCATTAACACTTACAATATCGTAAGCCGCCAATACTAAAGACACAGTGTGTCCTAAGGTAAACATGGAAACTAAAAGCAGAACGCGTTTCCAATCTTTAAAAACATAAGGCACAGCCAAGACCATTAAAAATAAAACGTGATCATAACCGTTAGGATCAAGGACATGGTTTATGCCATATTGCACATTAAACCAAAAATTTTCTAACATAATTCATTCATTTGGGATGACTCAAAGTTACAATTTATATTGCTAAAAAGGCTATTAAGTTTTATCACATGACTTTGGTTTGAAATACAGGCTGTTAAAACTAACTTAATCAAGCTTTGGCACTTTCGTATATCTATTAATCCAACAGTTAATATCAATATGTTTCGCCGACATATCTCTATTAAATATCTCTACCTTAGTTGGTGCTTTAGATGCATAACTATCGGCATATTGCTGCACTATTTTCTGCAAAGTAGGATCTAAACGCGATACTTTTTTTACCTCATCTATAGCTAACCAATACACAGCGCGCTGAAAGAAATTGTCCTTTCCGCAGCTTTTGTTTTTAGCACTTTCTTTATACATCTCTGCAATTAGGATATGCGGTCGTCCATTTGATGGATTGAGTTTTAGTGCTTCTAACAAATACGCTCTAGCAGTAGCATAGCGTCCTTTATTTTTATAAATCACACCAATGCGTATCGCTAAATTGGCCTTCTTATATGGTCTTTTTTCTAGTTTAAAAGCCTCTTCAAGATATTTGTAGGCTTCTTCATCTTTTCCATTCTCCAACAAAACGGTGGCCACAAAAACCTTGGTATCTGCTGATGGCGCTACCTTATCATAGTGCTTAACTAACTTTTCATAAAGCTCTTCGGATGTGCATTCCTTGTGGTAAAGGCGACTTACAGAACGCTTTAACCAAACGGAATCATTCTGCTTGGTGTTAAAATACTTCGTATACAGTGGAACTAAATTTTGACAGTTGGCTTTTCTATCAGCAATCTTGTCTATATTTTCTTGAATTAAGGCATAGGCTTTTAGGTAACTTTCATAAGCACTTTTCTTACGTTCATCGCGCTTTGAAAGCGTCTCTCCTTGCTCGGTTTTTGAAATGAGCATATTCAATTTTTCTGAATAATTCTCAACCTCGACGGCTATTTTCCCTACCACATCATCATAGGTGTCAAATAGTTCAGCATCTGATTTTTCACCGCTATCGTGCAACTCAGACACCAATGAAAAGTAGGTGTATAAGTTTTTGGGATTTCTGAACGTTTTTTGATCTTTTGTAAAGGCATTATCAAAACAGGAATATAGTTTTAGTTGAGCATTGCCCATGATATCCTTGTGGTCATATAAAAGCTGACAAGCTTTCGCCTCATATTCGCCTATTGGAGTTTGACTCGCATAATACTGCTGTCGTTTGTCCCAAACAGTCAATAACAATTCAATAAAATTGACTTTAGTATTTCCTTCAATAGTTTTGATTTTATGCTTCAGCATTTTTTCACCATCGGCATATATGGCCAAATTTAAATCCGGACAATTTTCGAAAACGAATTTCCAGTTTTCAAATGCTTCATCATACTTCTGCGCCACTACAGAGGGATGAAATAAGGACAATTTAGTTTTACAATCTAGATTTGCTTGAGAATTACCCTGGGCTATACCTAATAAAAAAAAGCAGCCAATGAAAAAAAATTTTTGAGTCATAATAGCATTGATTTGTAGTGTATTAACCTCTAAAATGCCACAAAAAATATACCAAGAACCTAAATTACTAACCGCTATAGCTCTTAAGAAGAACTTGTGCCTCTAGGTAGTACCTATTTGTTCTGTAGTTCTTCTTTCTTTCAAAATTTAAATGGACCACTTCCCCAAACCTAGTCTCTTGCTCTAAAACATATACTAACTGTAAAATGCCATTAAAATCTCCTTGCAAGCCAAATTGATAATGGTTGGTAGACATCTCATCATTTTCAGTCTTATGCGGTTCATTAAAACTAATGACCTTCAACCTGTGCTTTTTGGCTAAATCGGCAATAGTTTTAAGCAAATTGTTTTGCAATGACAATCCATTCAATTGGTATTTACCCAAAATAGAATCAAAGTGCTTTTCCTTTTGCCTTAGCATTGAAATCTGCTTTGGTGCATTATTAAATAATAAGGCGTCTTGAGATAAGGTCTCATAGCGCTGCTTAGCGGCTATAGTTTTTGAAATAGATAGCTGATAAGACATACAAAGCATCAGCACAAAACCTACAATTAAGAGTCTGTTTTTGGTTTTACTAGTCATGCTTAATTTCAATTTTTATGCTGAAGGTCGTTTTTGAATTGACCTGATCACTATATTGCAATGGACTAACGCGCTGCACCCAAGACATGGCTTCGAGAGCAGAGATCCAATCTGAATAGTCCGTATTACTGTTGGTTTCACCACGCACTTCAATAATTCTAAAAGCTTGGTCTATGGGCTTATTTGGCTTAATGCGCTTTAAAATGGGTTGGTAATTACAGGCTGTTAATACCATACTATGGGGTAAAGATTGCACCAAATCATTGACATAGAATGAACTTCGAGAATTACTACTTTTTAAAAGGTCAGTTACCAAACTTTCTTTTCGATCTATAATTTCGTTTAATGACAATAATTGTGCTTTTGCAGTTTGATTCATTTGGGATAGACCTTCGAGGTCATTTACCTTGTTGAAATAGTGGTTAAAACAGAGAAAATTAATGAGAAGCATAACAAGTAAACTTAAACCAGCCGTCTTCATAAATACCTTTGAAAATCGGCCTTGAAAAAAGCGCGCTTTCCAAATACTAGTCTCAAAATTATTAGCGGTAATATCTAATCCAGACTCTGCCACTAAAACGGCAGCTGTTGCGAGCAGATGATCAGATGTAATATGCAAACCGTTGATCTCATAGGTGTAATGATTAATAGGGTTTAAAATCTTTATCGTTTGCAATTGATGACCATCAAATTCTAAACAAGCATTAGAAATTTGAATGGAGGCTTCATTTATATAAGGCTTCAATGCCACAGCAGTGAGGCCACTTAAACTTAAATGTGTTACGTAACACTGAATACCCATTAAATCATCAATAAGACCATCAACATAAGATTTACGACAAATGGACACCACACTATGTTCTGCTTGCTGCAAGACTTGATAATAGAACGCATCCACTTCAATATTTGGAAAGGCCTTATAAACCAGCTCTTGTTCGGTTTTAAATTGGCCCAACAACAACTTTGTTAAAACCTTATCATTATTTAATACCAAATGAATGTTAGCGTGTTTAGGAAGCTTCTTAAACAGCGTCTCTTTAGTACTATAATTTGAATGGGATATAATATCTAAAACCGACCCTTTGCGTTTTAGTTGCGAGACTAAATAGTTGCTTTGGTCTTGCGACTTAGAACATTCTAAGCCATAAAAGGTTGTGCCTTGTTTTATGTTATGTAAAACCGTTTGTAGCATTATTGAATAACTGTTGGTTTTATTAAGACTGTTAACCTTGACTTACGCCCTTCTCTTACACGCTTACTAAACAGCCATTTTATGAGTGGAATTCTAGCCAAAAATGGCACACCAGAACCAGAATTATTGCTCAATTGTTCCTCTAAACCCCCAAGTACTGCAAGGTCTTGATCTTTCATTCTTATCAGCGAACTAAATTCTCTTGAGTTAATATCTGGAGGAGCATCTTCAGCGATGCGCGCACCAAAAGAAGACTGAATAACACTGATATCCAATGTAACTTGTCCATCACCAGAGACTAAAGGTTTAATAGTTAAACCTAATTCGGCATCTATAGGTTGGTAATTAACTGCGGTTTGTGTAACTGGGTTATCGGATCCTACAATAACCTGATCAGTAATGGCATAATACGAGGTTTGTCCATTAGAAAAATACGCCCGATGCCCATTTAGAGTAGACAACCTCGGTGTTGACCTAATCTTTAAATCCCCATTACTTTCCATGGCTTTAATAGTAGCAAAAAAATTGGGTACCACACGACCTAAATTTACCCCTGCAAAGCTGTTAAAACTTCCTATTATTTTATTTACGGTAGTTGCGCCAAGCGATAAATCCGTTTCAGGATAAATGCCTCCTTGAGTA